>Ga0160423_10000088_pt1 | contig 61804 bp, 64 predicted proteins | sample CRUFie14St8metaG_FD_108191 | JGI IMG/M metagenome (GOLD analysis project Ga0160423, IMG submission 108191) | Marine microbial communities from the Costa Rica Dome - CRUD Field 142mm St8 metaG | ecosystem: Environmental > Aquatic > Marine > Oceanic > Photic zone | place: Costa Rica: the Eastern...
AACACGCCTCACCAGGACTAAACAGCGTGTCTAAACAACAGTCCTTCATACCTGCCTCTGAGGGTGAGACAGGAATATCATAACCAGTGTTCCCCGCACTAATACTTAACCCTTTTGTTCAAATGACTACAACACTTACAAGACAACAATCACAATCCACCTGGGAACAGTTTTGCCAGTGGGTTACTTCAACCAACAACCGTCTGTACGTTGGTTGGTTTGGTGTGCTGATGATCCCAACTCTGTTGGCAGCCACTGTATGCTTCATCACTGCTTTCGTCGCTGCTCCCCCTGTGGACATTGATGGAATCAGAGAACCTGTTGCTGGTTCACTTATGTATGGTAACAACATCATTTCTGGTGCTGTTGTTCCTTCTTCCAACGCAATTGGTCTTCACTTCTACCCCATTTGGGAAGCTGCCTCACTTGATGAGTGGCTCTACAATGGTGGTCCTTACCAACTGGTAGTTTTCCACTTCCTCATTGGCATTTTCTGCTACATGGGTCGTGAGTGGGAACTGTCCTACAGACTGGGTATGCGCCCCTGGATCTGTGTTGCTTACTCTGCTCCTGTAGCAGCAGCATCTGCAGTCTTCCTGGTATATCCCTTTGGTCAAGGTTCTTTCTCTGATGGTATGCCCCTTGGCATCTCAGGTACATTTAACTTCATGCTTGTATTCCAGGCTGAGCACAACATCCTGATGCACCCCTTCCACATGCTGGGAGTTGCTGGTGTCTTTGGTGGTTCACTGTTCTCTGCTATGCATGGTTCACTGGTTACATCTTCACTGGTTCGTGAAACCACTGAAACTGAGTCCCAGAACTATGGTTACAAGTTTGGTCAAGAAGAAGAGACCTACAACATTGTTGCTGCTCATGGATACTTTGGTCGCCTGATCTTCCAGTATGCATCCTTCAACAATTCACGTTCACTTCACTTCTTCCTGGCAGCATGGCCTGTTGTTGGAATCTGGTTCACTGCACTTGGTGTCAGCACCATGGCATTCAACCTTAATGGTTTCAACTTCAACCAGTCCATCATCTCCAATCAGGGACAAGTCCTGAACACCTGGGCAGATGTTCTTAACAGAGCAAACCTGGGTATGGAAGTTATGCATGAAAGAAATGCTCACAACTTCCCCCTGGACCTGGCAGCTGCTGAGTCCACTCCTGTTGCACTGACTGCACCTGCTGTTGGTTGATAGGACACACAACTGAATAAAAAGAAAGGGACCCATGAGGTCCCTTTTTTAATGTCTTTATATCAAAACAAAGTTGAAATAATACTTAAAAAATTTGAATAGATAGGGTGATGCAAGTATCATATAGAGAGCATCCAATACACATGGCAACCATAATTATATTTGGTGCAACAGGTGACCTTTGTAGAAGGAAACTTATACCTGCTTTGCATACACTCTTCCAATCTAATCTTCTTCCAGAAGAGTTTGCAATTGTAGGAGCTTCAAGATCAAAGAAAACAACTAAGCAGTGGATTAAATCCCTTGGTAATTATCCACAAGAGTTTCAAGAGCGTTTATCATATGTGTCTGCTGATCTCTCAGACCAGAAGACATTGAAGAAACTCCAGAGAGATGGTGATGTTACATACTTCCTTTCAGTACCACCTGAAAGATATGGGGATGCAATTGTCAACCTTAAAGAGGCAGGACTAGTAAATGACCCAGAAAGAACCCGTGTTGTTATTGAGAAACCCTTTGGGCACAACTTTAAATCTGCTAGTGATCTACAGTCAGTGGTGGAGCGACATCTACGCGAAAAACAAGTCTATCGCATTGACCATTATCTCGGTAAAGATACTGTTAATAACATCCTTGCCACCCGCTTTAGCAATATTCTATTGGAACCACTTTGGAGCAGGCAGTATGTAGAAGAGGTTCAGATCTTTGCTACTGAAACAATAGGGTGTGAAGGACGCTCTCAATATTATGACAATGCTGGAGCAGTCAGAGACATGCTTCAGAACCATATGCTTCAAGTGTTAGCACTGATTGCAATGGAGGCACCATGTAAGAATAATGCTAGGGAAATTAGAAGAGAGAAAACAAAAGTTCTTGCTGCCACAAGATTGGGTAACAGATTCCTCACTGGTCAATACCTTGGATACAAAGAAGAGGAAGGTGTAGATGAGTTTAGTATGACACCTACATTTGTGGCAGGTGATATGTACATTGACAACTGGAGATGGATGGGTGTTCCATTTCATTTCATGACAGGAAAATGTTGTCCAGTTGATTGTGTAGAGGTGGTTATTAAATTCAAGGCACCACCTCAAACACTATTTGAAGGTCATGTATGTGATGATAGAATTGTATTGAGGTTACAACCAGACCCTCATCTTGATATGAGAATTGATATAAAAGCACCTGGTCTTGGTGATATGGTTGAACCTGCTACACTTCAGTACCACTATCCAAAAGACAGAGCAGTTGATGGTTATGTTAGACTTTTAAAAGATGCCATCAGTGGTGACCAATCACACTTTGTTCATGCAGAGGAAGTGCTTGAGTCCTGGAGAATTGTTGATGACTTACTATGTGTAGGTGAGCATTGTCCAGTCAGAACTGCACCCTATGTTTATCACAAAGGACTGTGGGGACCACATCACAAAACAGAACAAATTACCAAGTGGGACTTTCCACTCAAATTAATTTAGAGAATATATGAAACATTTTAATTTATTTGTTTTAAATATTACAGTTTCAATTATTGATTATCTTTATAGAGGAAGACACTTCCAAAGATTTTGGGTTCTTGAAGAGGTTGCAAGAGCACCTTACTTTGCTTTCTTAAGTGTGCTTCATTTACGTGAGTCATTAGGTTTACGTGGTGAGTGGCACATTTACTTAATGAAAGAACACTTTGAGCAATCAGTAAATGAAACAGAGCATTTAGAATTTATGGAAAGTAAGGGTGGGAACAAGTATTGGATTGATAGATTTGTAGCTAGACATCTTGTGCTATTGTACTACTGGATTAATGTTTTCTATTATATTGTGTCTCCAAGATCTGCTTACCACCTCTCTTATGAAATAGAATTACATGCAGCAGATACATATGCACATTATCTTGCATATGAAGATAGGAATGATGAGGATATCATAAGAATTATGAATGATGAGATTCAGCATTTTCAAGAACTACAACACGCAATGGAGTTAATCAAATGAAAGTAGGTTTAATTGGTCTTGGAAGAATGGGCGAGGGTATGTCTCGTCGTATGATGGCACAAGAGATTAAGGTGTGGGGTTATAGAAGGAACTATGAAAAAGCACAGGAAGCATATGAGAATGGATATGTAGATGGTGTTACCACAACCATTGAGCACTTAGTAAAAACAGTTCACTCTGACAACATGTGTGGGAGTGTGCCTGGTATTTTTATGATGGTAGTACCAGCAGAGAATGTTGAGGATACAATCAATGAACTTCTACAACATTGTCATGAAGGAGATATTATTATTGATCATGGCAATAGCAACTTTAAAGATACTCGCAGGAGAGCAGAAAGGTTATCTAAGTTGGGCATCCACTATGTTGACTGTGGCACTAGTGGTGGAGTTTATGGTCTTGAGCGTGGATATTGTCTTATGGTTGGTGGTACAACTGGGGCAGTATCAGTATGCTCCCCCATTTTCAGGGCTCTTGCACCAGGTATTGGAGCAGCAGAAAGAACAGATCCATATACACATGCCACAAGTGCTGAGTATGGTTGGTTACACTGTGGTGGACCTGGGGCTGGTCACTTTGTGAAAATGGTACACAATGGCATTGAATATGGGATGATGCAGGCATATGCAGAAGGGTTTAACATCTTACAGGAAGCTAATGCAGGATCTAAATACATCTCCACAGGAGACGCAGAGGTTGCCCCTATGGACAATCCAGAGGACTACTGCTATGATATTAATGTTGCTGAGGTTGCTGAGTTATGGCGTAGGGGCAGCGTCGTTGGCAGTTGGTTACTTGATCTTACTGCAGACGTCATGCGAAATGATCCTGAGTTATGCAAATTCAATGGAGGGGTTTCAGACAGTGGTGAGGGTAGGTGGACTGTCCACGCTGCTGTTGATCTCGGTGTTCCTGCCCCTGTCATTAGCAGTGCTCTGTATGAAAGGTTTAACTCAAGAGGACTAGGCAACTTTGCAAACAGAGTTCTAAATGGTATGAGATCTATGTTTGGAGGTCATGATGTTAGGTAAAATTTTACTCTTCACATGTATTCCCTTTTCTCTCATCACTCTTTACTTTGGGACTAAAGGAGGTTATTATGATACTGATCTCTATGATGGAGATGGAACAGCACACAAGGTACTAAAATGAAAATCTTTCTAGACACAGCAGACACATCTATTATTGCTGAGCACTTTGAAACAGGATTGGTTGATGGTGTTACCACTAACCCATCTTTAATTAAGAAGTCAGGGCGTGATCCAGAAGATGTATATCAAGAGATCAAAGATATTGGTGTAAGAGACATCAGTATGGAAGTGATGGGTGATGCTAATGAGATGTATCAAGAAGGAATGCGTCTCAGAGATAAGTTTGGTGAGGTGTCTACCATCAAACTCCCTATGACAAGAGATGGTCTGAGAGTCTGTAAGGAGTTGAACAGAGAACTGATCAGGACTAATGTCACACTGATCTTCTGTGCCTCTCAGGCAGTCCTGGCTGCCAAGGCAGGGGCAACCTATGTCAGTCCCTTTGTAGGCAGGTTGGATGACCAGTCAGTGGCAGGTCTGGAGGTTGTCAGGAGCATCAGTGGACTGTATCAAGTCCATAACATCAGAACTCAGGTGCTTGCTGCTTCCATCAGAAGTGTTCAACGTGCAGTAAGGTCATGGTATAATGGTGCAGAGATTGTCACTATGCCACCCAGTGTCCTTGATCAAATGTATGATCACATTCTGACTGACAAGGGTCTTGAAATTTTTGAGGCAGATGCTAAAAAAATCTATCACAATGAAGACCCTGCTGATATGTACAAATCACAAGAGTATAGGAAGTGACACAATGCATTGATCCATCAGACCCCAGATACTTTACTGAGACATCTAATGGGATATATGATAGGCACCATTACAGAATTGTAAATAGTGATGGTCAATCTGTAGTGGTTGACAACTGGGAGGAAGTCAGATCTATCTGGTGGAACAATAAGTTCCTCTCCCATGTTGATGTCCTAGACATCAGAAAGAAAGCAGGCAAGGGGTTTTGAGTATAAATACTCTTCCCCTTTTTTCATTTCCTGCTATACTAAATATTAAGAACTATTAAGGAGGATTCATGTCGTGACAACGACCTTATCACCACCACGTACTAATGGGAGTTGGTTTGATGTCCTGGATGACTGGCTTAAACGAGATCGCTTTGTTTTTGTGGGTTGGTCTGGACTATTACTTTTTCCCACTGCTTATCTTGCCATTGGTGGGTGGCTTACTGGCACAACTTTTGTTACGTCTTGGTACACCCATGGGCTTGCTAGTTCCTATCTTGAAGGTGCTAACTTTCTTACAGCAGCTGTCTCGACTCCTGCTGATGCTATGGGTCATTCTCTTCTTCTACTTTGGGGTCCTGAAGCTCAGGGCAGTCTCGTCAGGTGGTTCCAACTTGGGGGACTCTGGAATTTTGTGGCTCTCCATGGTGCATTTGCCCTAATTGGATTCATGCTTCGCCAGTTTGAACTGGCACGTCTCATTGGAATTAGACCCTACAATGCTATTGCTTTCTCTGGTCCTATTGCTGTTTTTGTCAGCGTTTTTCTCCTATATCCTCTGGGACAGTCGTCCTGGTTCTTCGCGCCATCGTTTGGGGTTGCCGCTATTTTCAGGTTCCTACTTTTCCTCCAAGGTTTCCACAACTGGACGCTCAACCCCTTCCACATGATGGGTGTTGCAGGAATTCTGGGAGGAGCATTGCTTTCTGCAATCCATGGTGTTACAGTTGAGAACACTCTGTATCAAGATGGTGAACAGGCAAATACTTTTAAGGCATTTGACTCCACACAGGAGGAAGAGACTTACAGTATGGTTACTGCGAACAGATTCTGGTCTCAAATTTTTGGTGTTGCTTTTAGTAACAAGCGCTGGTTGCATTTCTTTATGCTATTCGTTCCCGTCATGGGTCTATGGGTTAGCTCTATCGGCATTATTGGTCTGGCTCTCAACCTAAGAGCATATGACTTTGTGTCACAAGAAATCAGAGCAGCAGAAGATCCAGAGTTTGAAACCTTCTATACCAAAAACATTCTTCTGAATGAAGGTCTCAGGGCATGGTTGGCACCTGCTGATCAACCTCATGAGAACTTTGTATTCCCAGAAGAAGTACTACCAAGAGGTAATGCACTGTGATACAATTTGCAATTGGATTAGTGGTGGGGTATTTTCTTACCAAACTTATAATCACAGCAGCTAGAACATCAAGAATCTTATATGAAAACTTTAAACATATGGGGTAAAAAATGTTTGCACTAATTTATTTTGCATTCTTATTTGCTATTGGTGGTGCCTCCTTTGCTTTGATGTATCACAACATCAAAGGAATCTCAGAGTTGAATAGGAGAAGATCTTCTATTCATCCAGAGGCACCTGACCCTGGAGAAGAGGTCATGTATGTTGACCTATCCAGAGAGAAACTGGAGAGTCTTTACAAGCAGGGTAATGAGTGATATGCTAGGGGGGTATGACCCCCCTTTTTTATGGCTGCTAAAAAGAAAGAGCATATAGAAGCTGTCCAACCTGTGTCAGGTAATGGTGTAGATTATGAGGTGATCAGTCGTGTAGTGACTGAGAATGCACACAGACAATGGCCTGATGTTGAACAAGATCCTTATGATGAGATTGTTGAAGTCAGGAAGAAAACCTGCTATGGTAATCCTGAAGAAACTTTTGAAACATTTGAGACTGCAAGATACCGTAAGTATCATCCAATCCCTGAACCTATTGTTGATGTTAAGAAAGAAGCAAAGCAAACTGTAAAAAATGATTCCAAAAATAGTTGATAATTTTTTAACCAAGCAAGAACTTTCTCGCATTCAAGATGATGTGAAGAAGGGTAAATGGGGATTGCAATCAAGTGTTCATAACTCAATCAAATTTCTTATGCTTAATTTGAGTGATGATTTTTATGTGAAAAAATTATTCTCTAAAGTTCAAGATGAGATTGAGGATGAGGTTGAACTTGAAAGAGTGTATCTCAATGGACAATTTTGTGGAAGAGAGGGTCAGTTGCATACAGATGGATGTGACTTGACTGCTCTCATCTACATCTCTGATTATAATCCTGACTGGGGTGGGTTTACACAGATAGTACATTCAGTATCAGACCAAACTATTGTCCCACCTGTACAAAAGAGACTTCTTATTATGAGTGGAAGGGAGTACCATAAGGGTTACTCTTATGTTTATCAAACTAATCCTATGAGGGTTACTTTAGCTTACAAGTTGAATCTAAAATGATTGAGCATGTTGTTATTCATGAAAAGAAAGAGGTGTGGTTCAAAGGAGACTACCCTACCTGCATGGGATACTCATCCATTGTAGACAAACATTATCCTGGATACAAAGTTTGTATTACTAGTTGGGATAATTTTTATAAATTAAAAGAGGAACAAAAATGAGCATGAACAATTTTACAGTCTACACAAAAATTGGTTGTCCATATTGCACAAAGGTTACTGGTGCTTTACAACTTGCAGAGCAGAGATTTGTAGAGTATAAACTGGGAAGAGACTATGAGAAACCAGAGTTCTATTCAAAATTTGGTAAGGGTGCCACCTTCCCACAAGTTACAGTTGATGGTAAAAATGTAGGTGGATGTGCTGAAACTGTTAAATATCTCAGAGAGAATAAGTTGGTCTGATGGAAGAGGAGTTGTATGATATTGCGGAACATGCAATAGACTATGCCTTTAAGGGCAAATTCTTATTGAACATGTATGGATACCTTACATCTATCAAAGCAACCAAGAAGATGGTTGAGAGGTTCATTGACAGTTCAACTGCCAAAGAGATTAACAGTCTCATCCTTGACCTTGAGGACTACCTTGAGGGTGGGTCAGACAATGCTCACAGACAGTTGAGAGAAGGGTATGGTCACCTAGGTAAACCAGAGGCAAGAAAAATCAAGGATTATCTTTATGGTATCCTTGAAGATGCATGGAGGTATGAAAGTGAAAAAAGACCAGGAAGAAAAAGAAAGTCCACTAAATAAAGAAGATTTAGAAGATGACTCTCCCAGAATGAATAGGGGGTTTGAATTGCTTCTAAGAAACAAAAAAAGGAGGGAACCACCTAAAACTTTAGAGTTAAAGTTTAGGAAAGCTCTCTCCATTTTTGGAAGGAGAGTTGAATTTTTCCTAGACACACACATAGATGTAAGGAAAAAGGAGGACTAACATGTTAGCAGTCACGCTCACCTTTGCTACACTTATTTCAGTCATGTTTTTGATTGTTGGAGGTGTAGTAGGATACCTTCTAAAAGAGTATGCAATTGACAGAACATCACAATACATTCCCATGCATCCTGAGATGTTTGATGAAAATGGACAAATCATTGCAGATGATGTGTTGGCAGTGAGATTTGAAAATTCTATTGAAGATCTCCCTGAGGAGGATTGACACCCTCTAATAAATATCCTATATTAAATTGAAATCTTGTAAACCAATGGCTAAATCAACAACAAAGCTTCCACCTAATCCTTTTGTGCATGAAATTCTTGAGCAGGTCTCAAAGCAGAGGAGTGCTGCAAAAAAGGTGGAAGCATTGAAAGAGTATAGGTCTGATGCTATTGTGTCACTCCTTATCTGGAACTTTGATGACACTGTTATCTCCATGCTTCCAGAGGGGGAGGTTCCTTATAATAAAAGTGAGGCACCTCTTGGCACAGACCACACCTCATTGCGTAAAGAGTGGAGAAACCTTTATCACTTTGTGAAAGGTGGTAATGATAGTCTCTCTAAGACTCGCAGAGAAAGCATGTTCATTCAAATGCTTGAAGGTCTTCACCCTGAGGAAGCAGACATTGTATGTCTTGTGAAAGATAAAGCACTTGGTTCTAAATTTAAAATTACCAAAGCAAATGTAGAGGCAGCATACCCTGACATCACATGGGGAGGTAGGTCTTGAGAATTTTAAATGAAGCATGTGACCCTGAGGTTGCAACAGATAAGTCACTACCTAACAATGCTTTTCTTGTCAGTTATGTGGAGAAGGATGAGCAAAAGTATGACCTTGTTATGTCCAGTAAAAAGGTAGACATTTTTGACTACTACTGGGATAAGTACAAGGAAGGTTTGCTTGATATCAAACAAGCAGAGGGTACTATCAATCCTAAACTGTGGAAGTCACAGGAAGAGATGAAGAAAGAAGCAGCAAAAAAGAAATGAATATTGATAAGGATAAGGGATTTGATGTTGACTTTGACATTCCAAAGGATCAAGTCCAAGAACTTCTTAAGAAGTATAAGAAGATCAAGAAGTATCAGAAGTCTTCACTCTTTGCTGTGAAGACCATGGATGGTACTGAGAAGGTTGTCTCCAAGATGATTGAGGAGGCAGAGGAGGAGGGATTTTGAGAGTCCCTCTTGAGCACTATGAGGAGGGTGGTAGACCCAGAGACCCTGAGTACATCCTCATGCTCATCTCAGAACTAGAAGGGTCCTATCAGTCCCTGAAGTTCATGGGTTTCAAAGAAGATGCTGAGATCATCAATGAGATGAAGAAACCATACTACAAACTTTACTTCAAGACCAAGAAAGAAAGGGGCTTGACATAAATAGCTACAATGGTCTATACTAGACCTGTCGTTCATCAGACCTTAGGTCTGACGCAAGTAAGTCGCGGAACGGAGCGTTCATCCCATGGCAGAGTTCCTGTTGTACACTAGCCTTCTATGTGAAGATGCTGATGCTATCATGCTCAGGATCGAAAAACATGACAGGTTGGAATCCAATATTAAATTGGAACTTGTTAAAACAATTAAGGAGTCTACTCCTCATTGTCCTTGGGACGCACACGACTAAAGGAACGGATTAAAAACCCAACTACTTTAGGAGTAAACTAATGAACACACTCAACCTCATTAGAAAGCAGATCAAAAAGGCAGCTGCCCTTCATGATGCTCAGATCAGTCACACCTCATATCGTGGTGTTGAGTATGATACTCGTTGTGTAGAGTCTAAAGAGACTCATGGCACCTTCTGCTACCGTGGAAAGACTTATTCAAAGTGATTGACAATCACAACTGAATAGTTTATACTGGGAGGACTTATATCCTCCCTTTTTTTATGGAGAAAGACAATCTTAAAGCCATTCTCAGACAATTAAAAATGATTGTTGACGCCCTTGAGTCAGAGGTGTATTCTGATGTCAGTGCTTACACTAAGAATGAGGATTACCTTCCTCCCCTAGCAGACTATGATGAGGTATTTGAAGATGACGAATGAAGACTGGAGGTACACTGATGATCGTCTTGCCTTGAGGGGACAATGCCTCTTGGTTCTGATGAATAAATATGGAGGTCCTAGGATTGAGGAGCAAAACTATACCACACAAGACATCTATGAGTGTGCTGACACATGGATATCACAGGGCAACAAATCAACAAGTGGAATAGTTGCTTACTTCAATGCCTACTTCAACAAAGGTTACACATCAAATGTATGAAGAACTAGACTCCTTTGAAAGAGCTTTACAACATTTTGGTACAAGAGTAGAATTTGCAATTGCCATGGAGATGGGTAGAAAGATTACTCCAGAAGAGGCATACCAACTCATCAAGTCAGAAGTAAAAGATCTTAAAAAGATTCGCAAACAGGAAAAAACAGTAGAATGAATACAGCTAAACTTATCTCAGTTACCCCTGATGCTGAGCAGCACATAGCATATTGTGCACGTGTTTCTAATCCAAACAATCAGGACAGTGAAAAGTTTGCAGGACTTTTAAAGTATTGCATCAAGCACCAGCACTGGTCTATCTTTGAGCAGGCATTTATGTCCCTTGAGATTACCACTACAAGAGGACTGGCAGCTCAAGTGTTGCGTCATAGGTCATTCACATTTCAAGAATTCTCTCAGAGATATGCGAGCACCAATCTCTTGAGCACTAATATTGATCTTCCTGAACTTAGACGCCAGGATGATAAGAACAGACAGAATAGTATTGATGATCTTGACCCTGAGATTGTTGACAAACTCAACAGACAGATGATCACCCTATTCAGTTCTGCATCTAATCTCTACAATCAAATGCTGGATGCTGGCGTGGCAAAGGAGTGTGCTCGTTTTGTTCTCCCTTTGGCAGTTCCAACAAAAATGTACATGTCAGGTTCAATTCGATCTTGGATTCATTACATAGAATTGAGGTCAGCACATGGCACACAGAAAGAACATATGGATCTTGCTAACTCCTGTAAGGAGATTTTCAAGGAACAGTTCCCAGTCATTGCTGAAGCTCTGGATTGGTAATAAATATACACACACTATGGAGAAATGATGGCACAGTTTGATGTAGTCAACACAAAGACAGGAGAAACCAAAGTCATTGATGTAAGTGTTCATGACATTACACAATGGTATGAAGACAATCCTGAATGGAAAAGGGATTGGTCTCAAGGTGCAGCAAGTTCTGTTGGTATGGTTGGTGAAGTGTATGATGTTCTCAAGAGAACTCATCCAGGTTGGAATGATGTACTAGCCAAAGCATCAAAAGCACCAGGTTCAAACGTAAAACCAATTTAATTTTATGCCAGCAAAGAAAAAGTCAGGAATTGGAAGCACCAATCCAGTGCCATTTGGTATGAGCAACAGAGTTATGAAGAGAAAGAAACCAATCAACCTTGATTTCATCAAGAAGATTGAACCTCTTACAGAAAATCAAACAACCTTTTTTGAAAGGTACAAGCAGCAACAAAACCTTGTTGCTTATGGGTGTGCAGGTACAGGTAAGACCTTTATCACCCTCTACAATGCCCTTCTGGATGTCTTAGACCCTAAGACACCCTATGAGAAGATCTACATTGTCAGGTCCCTTGTACCCACCAGAGAGATTGGTTTCCTTCCAGGTGACCATGAAGACAAGTCATCCTTGTACCAGATCCCGTACAAGAACATGGTCAAGTACATGTTTGAGATGCCTGATGACCCTTCATTTGATATGCTCTATGCTAATTTGAAGGCACAAGGCACCATCTCTTTCTGGTCTACATCATTCATCAGGGGTACAACTCTTGATAATGTGATTGTAATTGTTGATGAGTTCCAGAACCTGAACTTCCATGAACTTGACTCAATGATTACTAGGGTGGGTGAGAATTCTAAGATTCATTTCTGTGGTGATGCTACTCAGTCTGACTTGACAAAACAGAATGAAAGGAATGGTATTGCAGACTTTATGAGAATCTTGCAGAATATGCCTTCCTTTGATACAATTGAGTTCTGTGCTGAAGACATCTGCAGAAGTGGTCTTGTCAAGGAGTACATTGTAGCTAAACTAGAACTAGGTATGTAATGTTTAATCATGTTGAAATAGATTACCCATCTCTCACAAGGGAGATGGTTGATGGTGTTAGGTATTATGATACTCCTGATGGTGAGAAGTTAGTTTCTATTACATCTGTCATCAGTCATTATAACCGTGAGACATTCAGAGAGTGGAGAGCAAGGGTTGGTAATGATGAGGCAAACAGAGTTACCAAACAAGCGACCAGTCGTGGCACAGACATGCACACACTGACTGAACATCATCTGTTGAATAAAAAACTTCCCACTGTTCAACCACTCTCTGAGTTTTTATTCAAACAATCCAAACCTTACCTTGATAATATTGATAACATCCATGCTATTGAGCAGTCCTTATACAGTAAGGAACTAGGAATTGCTGGGAGTGTTGACTGTATTGCTGAGTACACTGGTGAGTCAGGTGAACCTGAACTTGCTGTCATTGATTTCAAGACCAGTAAGAAACCTAAGCCTGAGGCATGGGTTCAAGGTTATTATGTACAATGTGCTGCCTACGCTTGCATGTTATATGAGATGACTGGTATAATGGTAAAGAAATTTGTAATTATTATGTCCTGTGAGGATGGGCAGGTTGAAATTTATGAACAGTATAACAAAAGAAAGTACATCAACTTACTCTCAGAATATATTAGAGAATTTGTTGAATTCAAACTACAGGAATATGGAAAAACCTGATGAACTCAATGTTGACAAGATCATAGAGAACAAGTTCTACTGCACACGTAGATTCTCTGAGGAGATTGAAAAGATCGCCAAAGAGAATAAAGATATGAAGTACATGGACTCAATTGTTCTTTTCTGTGAAAGAAACAACATTGACATAGAATCAATCCCTAAATTGATTTCAAAACCATTGAAAGATAAATTGAGAGCAGAAGCAACTGAACTCAATCTGCTGAAGAAAACTTCTCATGCTAAACTACCTTTATGATTCCTAAAGTGAAACCCTTTGATGTGTACAAGAGTTATCTTGGATTGAAAAATCACTTTACAAAAGAGAAGTATGACTACCAAAAGTATGGTGGAAAGTCTAGAGCATCACTAGAGTCTTTTTATAAAAGGCGTGATAGATTTTTCTTTGAGAAACTTAGTAGACAAAAGAATGACAGTGAAGTAGTAGAATTCTTTGTCTCAAACTTTGTCACCTGTGATGATCCACAGTCCCTTTGGATTGGTGAGATTGTCAGGAATGGTGAGCAGAATTACACTGACTGGAAGAGGAGACTACAGTCTCTGTCATACACTTTCAAGTCAGAGATTGAAGATGTCTTTACAGGTAAAGACTTTGATGCTATGTTTAGGATTGAGGGGACCAAGCACCCTCAAATCATAAAGGAATTCCTGGGAAAGAATCTTTCTCTTGAAACTTTTGTCATCCTAAACAAGGTGATTGGGTTCAAAGATAACTTTGATAAGAAGTTGTCAGACCCTGTTTGGAAGTTCTTGTCTATGAGAATTAGCAAGTATGATTCCTTTATACATATTGATGTATTCAAATTTAAAAAGATCCTGAAGGAGGTTATTGTCCATGGCACTTGATAATGCAACTGTGCTTGAAAATTTGGTGGCACAAAAGTCAGAACTTGAGAAGTCTCTTGAAAGCAATAGAGAAATGTATCTCAAAGTTTGTGGTGCAATTGAAGTTCTCCAACAAATTGAAGAAGCAAATGCTGCACCTGAGGTATCAGAGACAGAGGTAGTAGGAGAGGAATGAGTTTCTTTGAGTCAGATATAGTTCAAGCTGAGATGAAGGAGATTGCTGAACTCCAGGAGCAAATTTACATGAAAGTGTTTGAGTTTGCTTCAATGACTAATGAGGATAAGATTGAGCATGTTGAAATGCTTGAGAATCTTCTTAAGAAGCAGCAGGTTCTTTACACCAGACTGAAATTATCTGATGACCCAGAGGCAAAGGTTATGAGGGATAATATCCTTCAGTCTGCCAAGGCACTGGGGTTCCCTGCTGATGTTGACCTGGCATATGTGTTCAATAATATGACACACATTGTGGACAACATGAAAAAGTCCTTGGGTGAGGGTTGACACCCCACCCCATCCATCCTATATTAGAGGCTGCCTGATCCTCCACCAAGCTAAAGGGCACAGACCAAATACATTTAATACGAGGTACAAATGGGTTTTTCAGACCTTAAAAAACAGTCTTCTCTTGGTTCCCTGACAGCTAAGCTGGTCAAGGAAGTAGAAAAATCAAATAAAGGGGGAGGTGGTACAGATGACCGCCTCTGGAAACCAGAGATGGACAAAAGTGGTAATGGATATGCTGTTATTCGTTTCCTGCCTGCACCTGAAGGGGAAGATCTTCCTTGGGTGAAACTGTTCTCCCACGCCTTCCAGGGTCCTGGTGGTTGGTACATTGAGATCTCTTTGACTACCATTGGTGGCAAAGATCCTATTGGTGAACTCAACCGTGAGTTGTGGAACAGTGGCAGTGATGCTAACAAAGAGATTGTGCGCAAGCAGAAGCGCAAACTGTCCTTCTATGCCAACATCTATGTTGTGCAGGACAAAGCAAACCCACAGAATGAAGGCAAAGTCTTCCTGTATAAGTTTGGTAAGAAGATCTTTGACAAGATCATGGAAGCAATGCAACCTGAGTTTGAGGATGAGACTCCCATCAACCCCTTTGACTTCTGGCAGGGTGCTAACTTCAAACTGAAGTTGAAGAAAGTTGCAGGTTACTGGAACTATGATGCTTCTGAATTTGCACCAACAAGTCCACTGCTGGATGATGATGATGCAATGGAAGCCATCTGGAAGAAGCAGTATTCACTCACTGCTTTCACAGCACCTGATCAGTTCAAGTCCTATGATGAACTGAAGAAGCGTCTTGATTATGTACTGGGCACTAAGCCCCAACGCAGCAATCCAGTAGAGGAAGAGACAGAGTATGACAACTATGCAGCCACTGAACGTAAATCAGTTAGTGAAGAGGAGGTCATGCAAAAGCTTGAAGACTCTTACAAGGCAGCAAAGGAACCAACTCTCCCAGACACATCCTCTTCTGATGACGACGATGATCCTATGTCTTACTTTGCAAAACTTGCTGACAGTTGAGGAAATTCAATAATTGATTTCAAAATCCTGGGAAAAATTTTTCCAGGATTTTTTTTGTCTATTAGATTTTTTATTCAAACATTCTAATGTTCTCACCCCTTACCAAACTGCGTGAGACATATTGTGATGATCCCTCTAGGTAGGGCATTTTTTGCTCTAACTCATCAATAACTAAACCAACATAAAAATCTTTGAGTAAGTATATATTTCTCTTGCTATCTTCTAACTTACTTTCATACTCAAAATTAGTTACAGGTAATACTCTACTGATAGTTTGTTGTTGCTGTAATCCTTCATCATAAAATGTTATTGAGAAATTCTCTGGAACCTCAAGACCACCAGGCATAATGACATCACCTGTGCTATCAAGAATTCTTACTGACTCATAGTGATGCACTTGTACAAACTCTGACTCAGTGCCATACTTGTCAAGCATATAGTTTTGGAAACTCTCATTTGTAAGAGGCCATTCAGTTTCAATGTTGACTATGTTATTGGTCAACAATATAATCCAATCTAAGTTTGCATCCTTATAGAATTTCCTTGCTACATTATCTGGTCTGTCATCACCCTCAATTTTATACTGAGAAAAGTTTGCAATGTTATTAAGCAATGCAGAATTAATTTCACCTCTCTTGAAGAGGTTTTTTGTTGTAGTGTACTCACCAATAATCCTGGCATCAGGTGTTCTACTGACATAATCAAAATTAGGTATATAACTAAAATATTTTTGTGCCATTTTTAGAATCCCATGTCTGTTGCAGAATCACCATACTCATCAGCATATATTGGATTGAGTTCAGTAAATGATAATGTAATTTCATATGCTGTAAGTGAACCTGTGGAACCAAACACCATGTATGAACCATCTGGTGTATAGTTTACATTGAAAGATGTCAAGGCACAGGGTTTAATCTTATTTAGATAGGGATGTTGACCCCCACCTTTATATTGATACTGAATATCAAATACCCTTGGACTCATAAGGAATAGTTCTTTACCCCTTTGAACAGCACTGTTTCTTTTAAATGCCCTAATCATTTTTCTAATTGATTGTGACTCATCTTTATTTCTAGGTGTCAGTCTAAAGTTAAAGTTAAATGATCTAAGTGATGGACCACTGAATAGCAACTCAAGGTTAGGATTAATGATAGCACCAGTAGATCTTCCAAGTATATTTGCACCTACTGCTTGACCTGCAAAAAATGCCACCAATGCTGCTTTAGTTGTGTCATTTTTATTAATTAAATTATTAATAGCATCTTTTCCCTGTTGGATTGCACCTTTCAATCTCAGATTACTACCCTCACCTATAAGTTCAATTATTCCACCAGAAAGGTCAGCAAAACCTTTTTGAATATCATTGAGTTGGTCTGAAGTCCAACTCACTGAATTTGTTTCAGAAATTGTTGGTTGTATAGGTAAAATTATTGTTTCATATTTTGTACCAGCATGTGTATATGTTTTTGTTGTTAAACTTACACCACTAGGATTGTAATCATATGCAGTGAATGAAACAAAATCATACTCAAGACCTGCTGGTGGTTCTATTGAGGGATAAGTTATAAGAGCACCCTCATCTCCACCTGTGTTTGTGCTTCCATCAAATGCATCTATATTTACATCATTAACAGTAATAGGTTCACTGCTTTCATCATCTCTAGTATCATCACCTGTGGTGCCACCACCACCATTATTGCCATCTAAACTTCCTGTTCCTGTGGAAGAATCAGTTCCAGTGCCAATATTGTCACCTCCTGATCCATCTCCAGCACCACCATCACCAGAATTAGACCCATTGCCACCACCACTTAGTGGAACTGTTGCTAATGAATCATTATCTGGATCAGGTAAAGCAGTTGGATTAACAACTCTTGTATTAGTTACAGTCCCATCAGAATTTACTCTTTCCTGATTTCCTGTTGGGTTTGATGTAAATGGTACTCTGTTATCATAGAATCCCTGTCTTTCATTTAAACTTGATGTACCTGGTTTGTTTAGAACAGCTGCTCTATCATTGTTAAATTTTCTTGCTCCATCACCAAAGAATTGATTCTCAAATTGCGCTTCAGTGTAAGGGAGTTGACCATTATCATCTCTTTCATTATTAATTTCTCTTCTATATCTTGCACTATCTACTAGACGCCAATCACTCTTACCATCTTTTGGCACAGATTCTGCTATTAGCACACCACCAAGTCCACCCAATGGTCCAAATCCTTTACTATAGATTTGAATTCTACCAGTGGTTGTATTAGTATAGGTGTCTACTGCTACTCCATTCCAAGTACTTTCTTGAAAAATTTCTGCCATTGTTACAAGACGTCCATTTAGATATTTAGTTTGAATTTTTGATATGGAATTTGTCTCATAGTTTGTATCTCTGAAGGGTAGATGATGTAAGGATACCCTACAATCTCCTCCCAAGAATAGTTCCTCACTGAACCCCAATGATAATTTAATCCCTTGAATCCCCAAGTCTCAACACCCAGACAAGCAATCAGAGGGTGCTCATCATACTCAATTCTTTGTGTCTTTGGTTTATACACATAGGTATAGAACTTGCCAGGAAGAGGCACAGTATCTATTGACATATCTCTGTCACCACTCTCAAGCACCCCAATAATCTCTGTCATCATGTCATCTACATCTGTATTAAGCAGGATGTCATTGACTGTTGACTCTGAGAATCTATCAATGGTGCTATTCTGATATAGTTCTAGTTCTTCATCCACTTGGCAATGCTTTCCTTGCTGCCTGTGGATTTATCTGTGGTCTGGCAGGAGTACCAGAGATTGCCTTCCTTTCAGGTGCTGGTTTGATTGCAGGTTTCTTTTTAGCACCAGCCATAGCAGTTGATGCTGGTCTAGCAGCAATTTGTTTGTGCTGTGGTGGTTGCTTAGAGGCAGCAGTTTTCTTAGCAACCATTGAATCCTGAGCAGGTTTCTTCTGAGGTTGTGATGCCTTTGTGATAGCACCACCTTTCTCACGCTTAGGTGTTGCTGTCTTGTTTGCCTGTCTATACTTCTGTGGTTTTCTATCCTTCTGCTTACCAGGACCATCAGGTTTAGTTGCTAATGGTTTCTTCTTAATGTCTTTTTCTCTTTTTTCTTTTGCTTTCTTTCTCTTACCAATCCAATCAATAGATTTATGCTCTTTATCTTGAGGATAATCCTGAGCACTGGAACCACCTTTGAATGATCCAGACGCAGAGATTGCTTTCTGAGTTGCCCCAGCAGCATCTTCTTGGAATTGATAGAAAGATTTCATTATCTTTTTTAGTTATTTATTAAGTGGTAGTTACTCTTCTCTTGACATATCTAGAGTAACCCATGGTAACATCCATGTTCAAAAACTCACCTGCAGGACCATAACTCAATTCAATTGGTGCTATCAATTTAGGATACGCTTTAAGAAGATTAACTTCTATCTCAGGTTTTTGTTTCCTGTTTGATTTAATATCTGTTCCTGTGTCTTTTTCAAATTTTGTAATAAAAATGTCAGCAATGTAATCATCATAATAATTTGGTCTATATGTTGCTCCAACATTATAGTATGCTGCTAAATTATCAGCACCATCATCAGCCATACCAGACATAAAATCTTGCCATGACTCAAAGAAAGATACAACTTTATAATCAGGATCTACAATAAAAGACATTGTAATTTCTGTATCATAACCTCTTCTGTATGGAATCTCTTCTACTTGACCTTGAATATCAGAACTCACAGAATGAGTCAGGAAAGATGTTCCAGGCAGGGATGTTCTGTGACATCTAAACTCAATATTCTGACCATCAATTGAATATATAATGCCTCTGCTTGCCAGTAAAGCATTCACCAGTGGAGGTGGTTGCAACCTAACAATGTAACTATTAGGCGTTGCAATATTTAAGATCTTTGACTTTAGAGCAGTTGTCTTTACTGGACCAGGTGCTGGTCCACCACCAGGGAAAGGCATCTAAATACTTTACTACTATCATTACTATGTATAACTGATGCCAAGGAGAAACAAATGGCACCAAGGTAGGTTTCACCCACAATTCCCAGAGAAGTATATGGGAGATACTTCTAACATTGTGTATAGAAGTAGTTGGGAACTTCACTTCCTTAGATGGTGTGACAGGAATGATGCTGTGTTGAAGTATGCAGCAGAAGAATTTTCAATACCTTATGTGAGTCCTGTTGACAACAGAACACATAGGTATTATCCTGATGGTATCGTGCAAATCAAGCACAGAAATGGTGAGATCAAGAGATATATAATTGAGATTAAACCTGCTAGACAGTGTGTTGAACCAAAAAAACCTGCTAGGATGACAAAGACATTCATTGCTGAGGCAAAAACCTATGCTGTGAACCAAGCAAAGTGGCAAGCAGCATCTGAGTTTGCCAAGGACAATGGTATAGAATTCAAAGTTCTTACAGAGAATGACTTAGGTATTCCACCACCAAAAAAGTCTAGAAAACGCAAATAAATATAACGACTGAAGTGATATTATGCCTTTACCTAAAATTGCTACACCAACATATGACTTGGAGTTGCCTTCTACAAAACAAAAAATTAAGTTTAGACCTTTCTTAGTTAAGGAAGAGAAGTTACTTGTTCTTGCATTGGAAAGTGAAGATACAAAACAAATTACTAATGCTATCAAAACAGTCATCAAATCTTGCATCTCCACAAGAGGTGTGAAGGTTGAGGATCTTCCTACTTTTGATATTGAATTTTTATTCCTGAACATCAGAGGTAAGTCTGTTGGTGAGGAGGTTGAACTTAGTATTATTGCACCTGATGATGGTGCTACTCCTATTCCAGTTAGTATTAATCTTGATGACATCAAGGTTATTGAGAATGAAAACCACAACAAACAAATCAAACTTGATGATGAACTTATGATGGACATGAAGTATCCATCACTGGATCAATTCATTAGGAATAACTTTGATCAAGTTGATACAACTGATGTTGAAAAATCATTTGAACTTATTGCCACTTGTATTGACAAAATTTATAATGCAGAAGAGGTCTGGTCAACTGCTGACTGCACAAAGAAAGAGGTTGTAGAGTTTCTTAATCAGATGAGTTCTACTCAGTTTAAGGATGTTGAGAAATTTTTTGACACCATGCCTAAACTATCACACACATTGGATGTTACCAATCCAGTCACTAAGGTCACTAGCACTGTCACATTAGAAGGGTTGTCAAGTTTTTTCGGATAGGTCTTTCCCATATGGACCTTGAAAGTTATTTTAGATTAAATTTTGCCTTGATGCAGTACCATAAATATTCATTAACTGAGATTGAAAACATGATGCCATGGGAGCGTGATGTTTATGTTGGACTTCTACAGCAACACCTAGAGGAAGAAGAACAAAAAGCAAAGGCACGTAATGGATAGTAAGGTAGTAAAACTACTTAAAATATATGAGAACGAGACTGGGAAGGATTTACTTTCCAAACTTAATGCAGATCGTCTCAAAAAATTAGGGTTCTACTACGAAAATTTATCTGAGGATGAGCAGCAGGATATAGATCTAAAGATCATAACTGGGGAAGACAATGACTTTATTGATGTATGCCTGGGACTTGCAGGATACTTTGATGAAGTAGAATATGATCAAGGACTAAGGGATTTAACAGAGGATGTCATAGAGGAGGAGGGTGGTGGTTCAACTGCTCTCGCAGTAATTCCTAGGACAGAAGAACCAGCAAGTGATGAAGACCTAGTAAGTGAGGATATTGATCCCAGAATATTAAGATTACTTGGTCTTGAGGATGTATTTGATATTGATTATGATACTTATAAGACTCTTCTAAAAGAGAAGATGGCTGCTGGCAGGATGACTGACAGTCAGATGCCTACTGAGGAAGTAGAACTTCTTACAGATGAATTCAAGAGAGTAAAGTCAAAGACAGGTAGGTTCTCAGTCAAGAAGAAAACTGTCAGTGTAGATAGTTTCTTTGATAGAGGTGGGGCAGCAGAGACAGACAGCACTTCTGATAAACCTGTTGTAACTCCTGCTGGTCTCTTGCCATCAGCACAAAAAATTAGTAAGACTGTTGAGGATGAGCAGGAGGAAGCACAGGTTGAGGACAAAGATAACTTCAACCAGAAAGTATTGGCGCCTTCTCTTCAGAAAATTGATGACAATATTCAGAGCATACTTGACACACTCAAGAAACAGTATGATCTTGAAAAGAAAGAGGCAAAAAGAGATGAGAGAATCGCTGATAAAGAGAGAGCAGATAAGAGAGAAGCAAAACTTGAGAGTGGTTCAAAATCAAAAGGTATAAATTTTTCTAGTCTTAAAAATGTAGCCAAACCAGTCACTGATTTGTTTGGCATGATGCAGAAGTTCCTCATCAACACATTGCTTGGTGGGATCTTAATGAGAGTGATGGATATCATCAATGATCCTCACAAATATCTTAACCCAATCAAACAATTCTTTATCAATATCATTGAGTGGGTAGAAGATACAGTACAATTTATAGTTGATATACCATATAACATATACAATAGTATTGCTACCAATCTAAATGCTGGTATAGATGCAATTGAATCAGCAATCAATAATGCTCTTGCATTTTTTAAACAAGGTCCATTAGACCCTGGTCCTAGATTACCAAAGTTAGATCCTCCTGTGATAGACATTCCAATCCCAGATTTCTTACAACTTCAACCCACCAATGCACAGACACAAGCACAGTCGCAGAAGGAAGGTGGTGAAGTAGAATCTAATCCTGCTACAATGGTGATGAATAATATTCTTGTTGGTTCACCTGCAATGTCATCAGACACACCTCAAGGAAATACAACTCTTCAGGTGTCACCAACTTTAACAACAGGTGGTGTAAATGTTGCACCATCTGGACCTACCCCTATTGATGTCAGCATGGGAGGAAGGATTGAGAATAGATCAATCAATAAGGTTAAGGGTATGGGTGTGGATACACAACTTGTTGCTGCACAACCTGGTGAAATTATGATGAGTGTCCCAGCAGTTCAAGCAATTGGTGCTGAGAATTTACTTGCTGCTAATGCTGCTGCTGGTGGAACAAACAAACCCAAGTTTGGTAAGTTCATGGGTATGCAGGGTGGTGGTATGATTGGTAGACAGGGTTCTGCACCCATCAGAGACTTTGGTATGGGTGGTGGTGCTGGTAGGAAGGGATATATTCTTGTGCCTGGTCATGCTGCTGGTGGTGGAGCACCTGGTGAGATGGAGATGGTTGTTGATTTGACTCAAAATGTTGTTGATAATTTGAAGAATAGATTTGGTAATGATATACCCATCAAAATTATGAATATGCACGCTGAAACTCCTAATACTTATGCTGCATTTAGCAAACAACAGGACAAACTAAAGGAACTTGAGAAGCAGGGTTATGAGGTTATTGAGATTCATATGGATGCTTCCCTTGAATCAGGACAGGGGACAGGAAGAGGTTTGATTGCTCCTATGCCAGGAACTGATGCTATTAATCCTGTTGAGGCAGACTTTGCAAGAACTGCTGGTGCATTTACAAGGGAACATAGAGGTGGTCTTGCTGCTACCAATAGAGGTGTAAGCATTATTGAACTAGGTAATATGTCTCCTGAATTACAGAAAAGATATGCTCCTAATCAAGTGCAAGGCACTCCTGGTATTGCTAAGGATCAACTTGATATTATTACCAAACCCCTTGAGGATTCACTGATTAGGGGAATGAAACTTAAAACTTCTGCTAATGTTGTTGCTTCAGACTTTACTATGGGAGCAGGTGCTATAGATGCTTTTGATTCTGCTGGAACATCACCAGCACCAAGAGTTGTTCCTACAATTACTAGCACTCCTGCTGCACAAGTTACTGCCACTCAGGTTTATTCACAGACACCTAATAGAGAGACTAATGTTCAAATAGTTCCTGTACCAAGTGGAAATGAAAAGAGACCAGCATCAAGTTCTGCTGAGGCATCACAAAAACTTGTTCCTCCATTAAATGCAGAGGATGCAAACAACTTTGACATGATTGTTATTAAATCTATCTATAACATAGTGAGTTAAGACATGGCACTTCCTATGTTAGCTGGTAGTTTAGTAAAGGGTTTGCTTGGTGGTGCTGGCAAGAAAGTTGGTGGCGCTTTAGTTAAAACTAAGGATAAAAAAATTAAAAAGGTTGTTAAAGAGCAGGTCAAAACTGAGAACAAACCCAGTTTTACTAGTGTATCTGAGTCTGTTTACAAGACAGTTGCTCAACAGAAAAAAATAACTGCAGGAACATTTAAACCTGAGACTGATGAGGCAAAAGTAGACAGTAAAGTATCTAATGAATCTCTTAAAACTCAATTAGATAATCTTATTGAGAATACATCAAAACTAGACAATGTATTCAAGCAGCAACTGAAAGAGGATACTCAGAATGCTAAGAAGAAAGATGCTGCACTGGCAAAACAAAGAGCAGAAAGAAGAGAGAGAAAACTAGAGACCACGCCAAAGAAAAAACTGATTGGTGGTGTGGGACTAGGTTCAGGACCAATGAACCTCATGGATATGATTGGCAAGTTCTTACTCAACACATTGTTGGGTGGACTTGCTCTGCTGACTTTAAATAACCTACCTAAGATTACAAATTTCTTAGATAAGTATGGTCAAAATCTATATCTTATCTTTAATGGTATAAGGTTAGGATTATATGGACTGAAGTCTTTCTTTGGTGGTGTCCTTAAACTATCTGGAAAAATATTTAAGTCAGGTCTTAAACTGGTTGGAAAACTTATAAGAAGTTCAGCAAGATTACTTGGTAGAGGAATCAAGAGTGGATTCCTGAAACTGGGTGATGCTATTGTTGATTTTGCAAGAGGAACTGTAAATCTTATTAGAAGATTAGCAGGTAAACCTCCCCTTCCACCAAGAAGAGGAAAACCTGGTGGTAGAAATGCTGCAAAACCTGGAACAAGATTAAAACCAAAGCAAAGAACTGCCACTGCATCCAAAGCAGCAAGGAAAAGATATGCTCAGAGATATGGTCCTGAGGCAGCAAAGAGAAGATTTCAAGGTAATGTTCAGAGACCTACTGGACAAACTACAAGGTTACCTAAACCTAGGAATAGATTTTTAACAAAGTTATTTGGTCCTAAAACAGCAGGTGAAATTAAGAAAGCATCACCTGTACTTAAGAAAGTTTCAAAGGCAGCAAAAGGTGTAAGGATTCCTATTATTGGACCCATACTTGTTGCCATCAGCTCAATGCTGGCTGATGATCCAGTTAAAAAAACCATGTTCAAAGCAGTTGGTACTGGTTTGGGTGAGGCACTTGGCACACTCATTCCAATTCCTGTTATTGGAACAATTGTTGGTGGATTAATAGGTGAGTATGGTGGTGATTTACTTTACACTTTCTTAGAGGGTGGTGGTATATCTGGTGTCCAGAATAAAATGGCACAGGATTGGAACAATACTCTAAAGACTGGTGCAAAGTTTAAAGATTATATTGGTCAATCTTTTAATAGATATAGTGAATCACTACCCAAAGTAGAGATTCCTGAGTTACCTGGTTGGTTGAAACGTGCTGACTTCTTGGGTTGGCTTCAGAAGATTCCCTTCTGGGGTCAAGAGATACCTGATCCAAAATTCTTCCTTGACCCAAGAAATATACCTAAGAATATTGGTCTGATGAAGGATGCATTGTTCCCTCCTAAGGGAATGGTTCCAGAGACAGGTAAGGTAGAAGATCTTGACCTTGATTTAAGTGATGCCCCACCACCACCTGTACTTCCTCCTCCACCTGGTGCTGCTTCTTCACCTGCTGCAGTCACTACTGCTGGTAGAGTAACTGGTGGCAATGCAGATTTCTGGACACTGGTAGCAGTTGCATCATTGGAAGATAGTGATGCCCAAGGTAGAGCAGATGTAGCACAATCAATCTACAACAGAGCAGCATCAGGTGCTTATGGTGGTGGTCAAAAAAATATAAGGAAACTTATCATTGCTGATAAACAATATCAACCCACCTGGGACTATCCAAGGAAGAATCCTGCTGGTGAGAAAGCAAATCCTGAGTGGCTTTCTATTGTAGATGCTCAGACTGCTGCTGCAGCAGCAGGAAAGTCTGTTGCATTTATGGAGCAAGCAGCAAAAGATATTATGAATCCAACCCTTCAAAAGAGGGCAAAGGAATTTGTAGGAGGAAGAACTGACTTCACAAACTACTCTAAAACTAACAGAAGAGGTCAGATTTATAGACAAACAGGTGGCAGAAACAATTACTTTGGGTGGGATTGGAACTATTCAGGTAATGTTGTTGGTAGGATTCCAACATTTGATGCTGCTCAACCATCTCAACAATCCACACAAGCAAGAGCAGCTGAAATTGTAAGCAGAGTTCCTGCTGGACAAAGATCATTGGTTACCAAAGTTCCATTTGCAGACTTCTCACGTACAGCAGCAGAGGGTGGAAGAGGAAGAGTTGGTTTGACTGATGTTTATGATCCTGCAGGCACAATTAATAGCAGAGGAAGACCACATTATGGAGTTGACATTGGAACCAATTATCAAAAAGGTTTTGGATTCAGTTTCAAACTATCAGGAACAGTGGGTCAGCGTGAGAATACATCAGTTGGTGGATATGGTGTCACTATTAAGTGTGGAAATATTGAATTCCGTTGTATTCATTTAGCAGGACCATCATTTGTATCACCAGGTGCAGCATATAATGGTGAAGTTGTTGGTGAGATTGGAAATACAGGTACTAGTTCAAGAGGTGAACATCTTCACTTAGAGGTGTATGTAAATGGTGATATGACAGATCCACGTCCTTACCTTAAGTATCTTGAGATAGGTAAAATTGGAGCATCAGATGGCACTGCAACCAGGGCAACAATTGCTCCTTCAAGAGCAAGCACAACCACTGCTGCTGCCTCTAGAGTATCAAGAACTGCATCATATGATTCAGGTGGCGCAATTTCAATCCCTATGCCTGTTGCCTCTGGAGGAAGACAAGGACAAGCTATTGTAAAAGAAAAGGTTATTGACTCTGCAGAATCAAGTTTAATTGATGTAGTAAATAGTTACCATACTGCTCAGTTAATGGCTAATTTATATAAGCAAGGATAATGGCATTACAAAACGCACCTGCAGGTGCAGGTAACATTTCTAAATTTAAAATATCCTCTAATGTCAGTGGAGATGCAGTTGACTTAGGTGGAGGTGTTGTTGACTTTAAATATTATGAGAGTGTGCTGTCAAATGTTATCACTGCAACTGCTACAGTAGTTGAGACTGGATTCAAAGCAGAGGGAGATAAGGTACAATCTACAAAAGGTATTCTTGACAACCTCCCAATTAGAGGTGGTGAAAGATCTGATATTGTTATAGAAGATAATGTTGGTGGCAAGATTAGGTTTGATGTCAATGGTTTGTATGTAAACAGAGTAAGAAATGCAGCACCTGGTACATCTCAGGACTTATACTTCTTAGACTTTGCTCCAAAGGAACACTTTGCTAATGAGCAAACCAGAGTCATGGCAAGATATGAGGGTAAGATATCTGATCATGTTGCAGAGGTTCTAGGTTTGGTTGGTGCTAAGATTGAGAAGATTGATAGCACTGCCTCTGTATATAATTTTGTAGGTAATGATAGGAAGCCTTTTTATACTTGCACTTGGTTAGCATCTAAAGCTTACCCTGATGAAGGTGTTGGTAACAGAGCAGCATACTTATTCTATCAAACTAGAGATGGATATAATTTTAGATCTATTGATAAATTGTTTGAGCAATCACCAGTAAGAAAATTTATCTACAACAACACTGGTCTTACACCAGAAGGTTATGATGGCAACATCATTAAGTATAGTATTGATAAAGATATTGAACTTAGAAAAAATCTTACACTTGGAACCTATAATAATAGGTGTGTGTACTTTGATTTTATGGCAATGAATTATTTTGTCAAAGAATTTAAGTATGACCCAGGTGAATTAGGCACTGCTGGAAAATTGTTTGCTGCTGATACAGTTGCTAAAGAGTTCACAGAGTCACCCTCCAGACTGATGTCACATGTATTTGACATTGGAGTTAATCCAAAAGGAACAGGTGATGAGCAGTTAGAAAACTGGAAGGCAGCACCACAAGAACCAAACTATGATGCTGAAAATACATTTGTGCAATCTCCTATGAGATACAACCAGATGTTTACAATTAGAATTAACATCATGCTTCCTCTTGACCTGAGGATTAAAGCAGGTGATGTTCTTATGTGTGATTTTCCACAGGTTGAGGGTGAAAGAAATAAGGACACAAATAAAGAATCAGCAGGCATATATATGGTAGCAAGTGTGTGTCACAATCTCTCTGCAACTGAGAGTTTCACAAGTCTCTCACTTGTAAGAGACTCATATCAGAAGAAACAAGGACTGTAATGTTTGATCAAGGACTATTCCAATCACATTTTGTAGGAAGAGATGGATTTATCTGGTGGATAGGTCAAGTTGCTAGCGAGGAATCCTGGAAAAACAATATTCCTGGCACTCCTTTAGATGATAACAGTGAGATTCAGGGATTTGGTGAGAGATATAGAGTCAGGATTATGGGTTACCATACTGCTGACATCTCAGCAATACCTGATGAAGAATTGCCTTGGGCATATGTAATGTATCCTGTGACAGCAGGTAGTGGTGCTAGATCATCAACACAATCTGCTAATTTAGCACAGGGTTCTTTTGTCACTGGATTTTTTATTGATGGTGAGAATGCTCAACTCCCAATTATTATGGGATGTATTGGATACAATGATTTACAAGCAGTCAATAAGAACCTACCCCCTACAAGATTCTTACCCTTCAGTGGTTACACAGAGAATGATTATGTTTCATATTCTGCTCAAAAGGCAGAGTCAGGTGGAGAACAAGTAGAACAGAATGCATCACAGGTTGATGGAGTTGGAAAAGTTGTAGAGGCAGCAGCATCAGGAGCTGGTGCTAGTATCAATGCTACTCTTAGTGAGAGTGTTCAGGCAGGTAAGAGTGTAAAAGATGCAGCATCTGCAATATCAGCACAAGAATCAGCAGCACCACTTGCTTCAGCTGAGGACTGTGAACCTATTCCACTTGGAAGAATCCAAAAACAAATGGCAAATGCCATTGTAGAAGTTCAAAAAGCACAGGCATCAATCTACAAATATCAAGCAGCAGTACAAAATAATATAGCTGACATTCAAAAATTTATTAATGAGAAAATACAAATAGCATCTGAGAAAATTGCTGAATCATTGAAGTGGGTCTTTGTTCAAGCACAGAAGTTTGTAATTGAAAAAACAAGTGAGGTAATGAAGAACACATACTATTTGTTGTTCCCTAATGAGAGACCAGGATTGAAGACAGCAGTTGATAGTGTTCTTGACTTGATTGCTTGTCTGTTCAGAAAATTAATTGCTGGACTGTTAGGAATGGTCAAAGCATTTATGGAAGAGGCAGCAGGTAAAGTAATCAATGCTGCTCAATGTCTTGTAGAAAACTTTGTTGCCTCAACTCTTGGTCAAATCATTGCTAAGGTAAGCAATGCTGTCAATCAAGCACTCAGTTCTATTACTTCACTTGTAGGACAAGCAGCATCTCTTGCTGGTGATGTCCTGGGTTTGATTGTTGACCTTCTCTCATTCCTCTCCTGTGATGAGAAACCAGAATGCTCATCAATTAATGAGTGGAATATTTTAAGTGGTGGAAATCAAATTGACTTTGGTGACATTGAATCATTGATTGGCAAAGCAAAGAATTTTGCCTCAGGATTTGATAATGCCACTGACCTTGACAACTTTGATTTTGATTTAAACTTTGATAATATTTTTGCTGAGGGGAGTTGTGACATTGGACCTATCTTATGTGGTCCACCTGTAGCCTCATTTACTGGTGGGTTTGGAGCAGCAGGTAATTTAATTATTGGTGCTGCTGGTGAGGTGTTGGGTGTAGATATGCTCTCATTTGGTGTAGGATATGAAGGAACATCATATGGTAGCGTAGTTGATGCTTGTGGTAAAGGTTCAGGCGCAGTTATCAAACCAGTATTTGGTGAGGTTGAGGTAGTTGATCCTGATGACCCACAACCTACAACAGATTTGCCAACTACAACTGACCCAAGACCTGATGATCAAAAACTACCACCTGGTAGCACCACTATTGGAATTATTGACATCACTATTGATGAACCAGGTAGTGGTTACTTACCTGCCCCTGATGGTAGCAAAGGAGGAAATGAAAATACTTGGGCAGAACCTGATGATACAATTGTAAAAGGACCAGATGGAACATATCTTGTGCCTGCTCCTCCTGGTGAGGTCATCACTGTGAATCCAGGTGATGTAGTTACCTTGCCCCCATCAACAACTGTTATTACTGAACCACAACCTGGTGGTGGTTTTGTTCCTACAAATCCTGGCACTGGATTACCTGGTGGTGGGACTCAACCAGTCCCTGGCACTCCTGGTGGTGGTCCTGGTACAATCACCCCTGTCACTCCTGGCACTCCATTCACCCCTGGTCCTGGTGGTGGTACAACTCCTGGCATCCCTGGTGGTGGAGGAGGCACCCCTGGTGTTCCTGGCACTCCTGGTGGTGGAAGCACTCCTGGTGGTCCTGGTGGTGGAGGAGGCACCCCTGGTGTTCCTGGCACTCCTGGTGGTGGAAGCACTCCTGGTGGTCCTGGTGGAACTCCTGGTGGACCTGGTGATGGTGGTCAAGGTGGTGGAGAGGAAATTCCTGGTGGTATAGATTATGTTGTTCAACTTCCTGGTGTTTTCACAACACCCAAACCTGACCTTGAAAATGTCTCTCAACTATACCCCTCTTCAGGAAGTGGTTCTTATCCAGTCATCCTATACCTTTGTGAAGTTAGAGTTATTGAGTCTGGAATTAGATACAAATCTACTGATGAACTTATAATTGAACCTGATATTGGTGCCAAGGGTGCATTCACCGTTGATAAACAAGGAAGGATTACATCAGTCAAAATAACTGAGAGTGGTGAGGGATTCACTGAGTATCCTAGAATTATTATTAGATCAGAGACAGGTTATAATGCTGTATTGAGACCAAAACTTTGTATAGATAGAATTGGTGAGGATAGATTCAAATCACCTGGAATTCAAGATCAGATTGTAACAGTTATTGATTGTGTAGGTAAGTTCTGATGGCAGAATTAAAAAACTATCATACTATTAGGTATGGTCAGGCTGATGGTGAACTTAGATTTGGTCACATCACTGGTGATAATGTTCAATCAGCAGTGATGCTGAGATCAGGAAGATCTGGCAATCATTACATCACATTGGATGTATCAGGTGAAGACCACAGAAAACATGGAACTCTGTGTAGGTCTACTGGATCATTCCAAATAAAAGCAGGTGACAATGTAGAGAAGGACAAACCTGGTGTTTACATTGAGGCAAATAGTGGTGACCTTATTTTAAGAGCACCAAGTGGAAGAGTGAGGATTGAGGGAGTTGATATTGATATGGTTGCCAGTGGTCCCAATGGGGAGAGAGGTAACATTACCATGAGTGCCAATGAAAAAATCATTGCTAAAGCACAGATCATTAACATAAGTAGCAAAGTTAGTACAACAGTATTTTCTGAGAAAACTGTTGAGGTCATTGGTAATGGTATCCTAAATTGTTATGGTGGTATGTTTGAGTGTATTGATGGTGCCACAAAATTAAATGAGTCTAAGGGTGGCAGTTCAGATTTTGAAAACCAAAGGAGGAAAATTATCTAATGGATGTACCTGATTTAAATATACGCAAAAGATTATTTGTTGGAGAAGGTAAACCAGAAATTTTGGGTAGAGGACCCTTGGAAGTTAGGGGTTCTGCTTATACTGAAGGTCCAAGCATCACAGGCAACCCCACTGAGTTTAATAATGTAAATCCATTTGAACTTGGTGCCACAATGGCAGGGCAAAATGCCAACATTGAGATGAAACCTTTCCCTTTCTATGCATTCATTGCTAAGACATTTGCTAGGGTAAAGGGGTTCTTAAAATCTGATAAACTTTTTATCTCTGAGGGAATAAGATGTAAAGTTTTATTTGCTGAGGTCATTTTATCTAAGACTAAAAACTTTTGTATTCCTCACCCTCAAAAGAAAGGTTACAACTTAGTCTACTCCTGTCTTGAGGGACCAGAGAATGGTGTCTATGTAAGAGGAAGACTGAGAGGTGATGATGTTATTAGATTGCCTGAGGTGTGGAAAGGTTTTGTAACTGAAGACTCAATTACTGTGTCACTGACACCAGTTGGCATGGATCAAGGTCTTTATGTAAAAGGAATGCAACAGTATCAAATTCTTGTTGCTGCCAAACCAGGAGTACCAATTGATTGTTTCTATCATGTGTATGCTGAGAGAAATGATGTACCTAAATTAGTAACAGAGAGGCCACAATAATGCTTGGAGATTTTGACATTGCTACAGTCCCACAACCATTTAAGTTTAAACACTTTGGAACTTTTGCTGGACCACAATACTTAGATAAGTCTGCCTTTGATTATGATTTGACATCAAAAGAAGGGGTATGGCATACATTACTACCACAAGATACCTCATTCAAAAGATTAGACCTTGGTGCTTATCTGTTTAATAACGAGGCAGACTATATTGGTTTCCACTGTGACTTTGTAAGCACAGCACAGATGACACTGGAAGCATCTTATGGTAACATTCCAGTCTTCAATGTCTTCTGCACTCAAACCAATATCACAGGAAATATTTACGCCCTTGGAGATATTGTTGCTGTTGGTAACATCAATGCCAATGGTAATTTCTCATACACAGGTGCAATGACCTTCAATGGAGGATTTAACTTGAGTGGTGTTGGTGATGTAGCATCAAGAATCAATGCAAACACATCAATTGCTAACTCTAAAAAGGGTTTTGACATTACTCATCCAACAAAGGATGGGCATAGACTGAGATACATTTGTATTGAGGGACCAGAGGCAGAAGTTTATATGAGAGGTAAGTTGATAGGAGCTAGCACCATTCAATTACCTGATGTCTGGAAGGATTTAGTTGACCCTGATAGTATTGGTGTCACACTCACACCCATGGGTTCATACCAAGAGTTGTTTGTAGAGTCAATCAACTGGGGTTCAAAAATCAATGTAAAGAATGCCTCTTCTGGTCCTATTAATTGCACATATGTTGTGTATGGAACAAGAAAAGATGTTGAGAGGAACATTCCTGAGTATAAGGGCTTGACAATGGCAGACTATCCAGGAGATAATAGTGAATATAATATCAATGGATTATGATTCATGAAGTTTTTCCTCTAGCAATATACCAGGGGAAAGTTGAAGGTCATGATAAATTCAAAGATAATGTAGATGATTTGCGTGAGTATTGGTTTGATGGATATGAGAATGAGAGTCCAGAGTATTCAGGAAAAATATTTGTACATTTAAAGTATAAATCACTCTTCAATTCTATTAAGAAAAATATTGATGAATACTTTTCTGAAATGAATGTTGATACATCATATCTCTCCTATCACATCATCAAATCTTGGGTTGGGTGCCACTTCAAAGACACTCCAGAATTAAAACCTCATCATCACAATGAATCTAACATTAGTTTTGTCTATTATCTAAAGAGTAATAGTACCTCTGATAAATTTGTTATCTCACAAAGAGATAATAGAAATGAAGCAGTGGGTGGTTTGTTTGAGACTGGTCAAAGAAATTTAATTACATCATATAATAAGTACAACTGCAATTACTACACAGTAACACCAAAGGAGGGAACCATCCTTCTTTTCCCAAGTGATACATTACATCATACCTGGAAGTTTACTGAAAGATATGATGAAAGGATTGTCATTGCTGGTGATATTAGAATTACACTAAAGCAAAACAACCCTGAGTATCATCAAGGTTGCACACACCCAACACAGTGGTTGGAGTTATGACCTGTTATAAATTTGTCACTGATGATAGAGTACCAATTCTTATTGAGCACTCTAAAATCTGTAGTCCTCCACCAAACCCAGAATATGTGGACAAGGTTGACACATCATATCCTGGTATTATCATTGAATATGATGGGGGATATCTATTGGAAGATGGTCTTCACAGAATGGCTAAACTTCAGAAACAGGGTATCTTTGAATCATTGTTTTATGTTGTGACCATTGAAGAATATAAAAAAGGTGTGGTCCATATGATGTTCCAGGGAGAACCAATTTCCTTGGGTGAATGGAATCATAATCAACTCTAAATATCTAAAAAAATAATTGAAATGTCATCAGGATTTGCAGTTACATCTTATGAGGGCAAGACACCAGCAGTTGGTATTCTTTCTGCCCAAACAATAGCAATTGATGAATTGAATAACCCATCCATTGCTGCTCCTCAAACTACGCTTGAGATCAACCAAGACAGATACGCCATGCTCTTGGAACCATGTGAAAATATTGATACTCAAATTATTAGTAGATTGGATCAGATTACAACAGACAAGACTAGTCTAGTTAATAACAGCAGTCATCCAAATTGGGTGGCAAATAGGCAGACTTATCCCTCAGAAAGTGCTGCTAGAAGTGCAGCAGAGAGTGCCTTTGGTGATACTCTTACTGAGTCAGAGGGTATGACCAGACTACTGATGATTGCTCCTCCTGTGAGTGGAAGTATCAGTGCTGGTGCTGGAGTTACACAAGCAAATGGTGCTGCAGGAACAGTTCAAATTACTCAAAGTTACTCACCTGGTAGCACATTTGAGATTATTGTCAGAGGTGTTACTGGTTCCTTTGGTATTGGGTCTGTGTTTGGTCCTTCTGGTGTAATCACTGATTGTTCAGGGACAGATTTTGTTGGTACAGGTAGAGTCTATCCTGACAATGTAATCCTTACATTCTATCCTAGTCTTGAACCTCCCACTAGTGGTGTAGATAATCCATTTGACCCAGAGGAACTGCCACCTCTGAATAGTGGCAATAATGGAGTTGGTGTAGCAAATACATTCTATAGGAATTCACTGACTAACCCTGGTAGTGGTCCAAATTCTGGTCTTGTTTACAGCACTAGTTCTTTAAATGATATTGGATATGTCTATTTAAATGCTGCTGGTCAGACACCCACTATCAGTGCCCTTATCTCAAATGTTGGGGCAGAAAGAACAGCACTTGCTGACCCTAATAATGCTGTTGATGTTATTAAGCGTGATAAGAGAGCACTAGCACAGAATGTTCATGCGCTTGTTAGAACAGGTAATTTATTAACAACTAGACAAGCAAATCTAAGGACAGCAGTGGGAATCCTTGAGGACCCACAGTATGGTGGACCATATTAAAACTGGCACATTGCCCTTGACACTGCCCATTCACTGCCCTATAATTACAAGGTAACATAGAGGTTTTATGACCATCCCATCCCCTGATGACTACCTTATTGACAATGAAGGTGATGAGTATTTGATGAGGGTTGTCATTGATACCAGTCTCAGCAAGTTTTATCTTTACTCTAATGAAGGTGAAACCAGAACTGTTGACTGTGATAACACTGACCAGTTTATGAATGTCCTTGAGTTAATCAATGCAGTGGTTCCTGATGAATGCATTGCATATGCTGAACCAGTTGTGTCAAAAGTCTAAGCCATATATTATTTCAACTTTCAATTCAAAAAAAGTCCAAAAAAATATCCTGGGTAAAAAATGCCCTATTACTTTTTTATGAATAACTATAATGATGCCCTATACCAAGCAATCTTGGAATGTTACCAGTATGAGAAGAGAAACCAGACAATCTATGGAAATGTTATTTGCTGCGAAATGGAACTTACCCAAAGCGGCAAACAACTGCAATTTAACCTTAAAGGAGATGAAAATCACATTTAATGAATATTGCAATTTAAACCCTCCTACCTATAATGAGAAAGGTGAATATATTGGGAGTGTGGCGGAATAGGTAGACGCACCAGACTTAAAATCTGTTGAGCATTATGCTCGTGGGGGTTCAATTCCCCCCACTCCTATTTTGATGTGAATTTTGCATTATTCAAGATGATATAATACTTCTAATACTAACCTAATATGTCTACACTAGCATTACACAAATATGACAAAATATATGCAAAATCAAGAAACCCATACAAAACACAAGAACATGTTAAATACAAGGAGGAGAAGGAAATACAGTTAAGACTGTATTTTAGATGCGAGTCCAGTCATTACACTAAGCACATGAAAGTCAATTTCTGGTATTCCAATGATATGGAAGAATGGAGGTGGACACTCACCTCAGATGAAGATATCACTCTTCAAGAGAGTGGTAACAGAGAAGAACTTCGTGATGCTATGAATGATGTTGCCAATACAGTAGAGTATCTACTTGACAATGATATGATAAAGTGATATAATTCACAAGTGTGAAGGAAGTTGCACTTAGTGCTAATCAAGGGGACTTAGGTCCCCTTTTTTTATGAATAAATAACTCATAACGGATTATAGTGCGTAAGAAAGATGCCTCTTAGCAGACTTGATAATTTCCTTAAAAACGTACGTGGCAATATTCTGTATGTTGACCCCAACAACTTGGATGCTACAGACGGTATTGAGAATCAGGGAAATTCCATTGCTCGTCCATTCAAAACCCTGCAAAGGGCATTAATTGAAGCAGCTAGATTCTCCTATCAGAGGGGACAAGATAATGACAGGTTTGAGAAGACAACAGTTATGCTTCTCCCTGGTGAACATGCCATTGATAATAGACCTGGTTGGATTCCCACAGGAACAACTGCAACCCCAAACACATTTTTGCTGAGAAATGGTCAGACTGCTACTGACTTTCCTGCGCTGAGCAACACTAGTGATTTTAATGTTTTTGCTGAAAACAATATTCTCTACAAGTTCAATAGTATTCATGGTGGCATCATCATCCCCAGAGGTGTGTCAATTGTTGGTTCTGATTTAAGAAAAACCAAAATTAGACCACTTTATGTTCCAAACCCCAAAAATGATGATATTGAAAGGTCTGCAATTTTCAGGGTAACTGGTGCTTGTTATTTCTTCCAGTTCTCTATTTTTGATGCTAAACCCACAAGAGGTGTATATAGAGATTATACAACAAATAAAGCAGCACCCACATTCTCACACCACAAACTAACCTGTTTTGAATATGCTGATGGCATCAATCCAGTTAGTATTAATGATGAATTCAACACCTACACAACAAGTCGCACTGACTTGGAGATGTATTATGAGAAAATAGGTAGAGCTTATGGTCCTGCTAGTGGTAGAGAAATCTCACCAAACTTCCCTGACCCTGGTGTAGATATTCAACCCAGAATTGATGAATTTAGGATTGTTGGTCCTATTGGTGGTGGTGTTGGTATCAGCAGTATTAAGGCAGGTGATGGCAACAACCCATCTACTCTTATCAATGTTAAGACCTCAGCAGGTATTGAGGGTCTTAATGTAGATACAAATGTCATTATCAATAATGTAACTGACCCCAGATACAATGGAACCTTCCTTGTTAAGGAAGTTTTGGATACTAATGCTAATGGTGTAACTGAATTTTCCTATGAAGTTCCTGTAACACCAGCAAATGCTCTCCCCAATCCACTGGGTTCAAGTATTGACCTTTCTACTGATACAGTATCCAGTGCATCACCCTATGTCTTTAATATCTCACTGAGATCAATCTTTGGCATGTGTGGTATGCACGCTGATGGATCTAAAGCAACTGGATTCAAGTCAATGGTTGTGGCTCAATTCACTGGAATCAGCCTTCAGGTTGATGACAATGCATTTGTGAAGTATAACTCATCAAGTGGCACATTTGATGACTCCACTACTGTTCCTAATCTGCATACAGACATTAATGCAGTTTATAAACCATCATATGAGAACTTCCACATCAAGGCATCTAATAATGGTTTGATGCAGTTGGTATCCATCTTTGCTATTGGATTCTCTGACCAGTTTGTTGTAGATAGTGGTGGTGATTTTTCAGTCACCAACTCAAACTCCAACTTTGGTCAAATCGCTCTTAAATCCACTGGTTTTAGAAGAGATGCATTTTCACAGGATGATGTTGGATACATTACTCAAATTATTCCTCCTAAGACCCTTAAACCAGGTTTCTCAACAATTGAATTCCCATCAATTGATATTACCAAAACAGTAGGTGTTGGTAATGCATCAAGAATGTATCTGTATCAGTATGAGAGTAGGGATGTAAAACCACCCTCAATTGTTCAAGGATATAGATTTGGTGCTAATCATGGTGAGAATCTATTTGCTGTGATTCCAACTAATGGTCAACCAGTTGCTTTCTCAGCAAGAGTCATCATGGATGACACTGCAACTGATAATAGCAGACCAACAGGATATAAGAGGTCTGTTGTTGGTAGAAATGTATCAAGTGGAAATAGTATCACAAGTTCCACACTTACATTCCTTGAAAATCACCAGTTCAAACAGGGTGAGTCAATCAGAGTTATTGCAAATAATGGTAGACTGCCTGATGGTCTTAAGGCAAATAGACTTTACTATGCAATTGTTGATGGTCTGAACCCTGACCAACTGCGTATTGCACAGTCTATTAATGACTCACAAACTGCCTCTAATGTACAAATCAATAATTTGGGTGGTACATTGTATGTTGAGAGTAGAGTAAGTGACAAGACACCTGGAGACCCTGGACATCCCATTCAGTATGATGATGCTGAAACACAATGGTTTGTAAATGTTTCCTCAGCATCTACTGAGAACAACCTGTATAACAAACTTGTATTGGGTGGTTTGGGTCCATCTTCACCTAGAACATTTATTGTCAGAACTAATGATGTAAGACAATCAGATGATAGAATTCATAAGTTTAGATATGTAATTCCTGCTAACACAGGTATCACATCAGCAAGACCTCCCCTTGATGGATTTACTATTCAGGAGTCAGGAGATGTTTCTGGTGCAAATGATACAGAAGTAGCACTTGCCTTCAACCCAGCATCAGTTGAGATGAACAATGATGCTCAGATGAGAAACTTCAGTTTCATTGCTAAGACATCATATACAAATGGAATTGCATTCTATGATTGTGAAAGACCTCATGGTTTATCAATTGGTTCTAGTGTAGAAATTAATAATGTTAGAAGTACAAACTTCCCAACTGTTGGTGCTGGTCAGTCAGGATATAATGGTGTATATGAGGTAGCAGGTATTACCAGTGAGAAGACATTCTTTGTAACTGACATCCCTTCATCACCTGGTTCATTCATCAACAATACATCTCAGAGAAACACTTCTCTCCCCACATTTAGGAGAAAGAAATTTAATGAAGATTACTATGTTTATGATGTAGAAACAATCAATGAGTATGTTAATGGAGAGCAGGATGGTATCTATTATATCAGTGTGTTGAATGCCTCTAACACTCCTGATGTTTCACCATTCAATATTAATGAGTATAGTCTTTCACAACCACTCCAGCAATATTATCCTCAGATTGACAGAGACAATCCAAAGTCATCTGTACAATCAACTAAGACTTATGCTCTTCCAACTAATATTGGTGAGACTGTTGTTAATGATCCTAAGTTTAGTGTCACACAAGAAACATTGTTTGACTTCTTCAAGGATTCTGGAGTTGGTGTTGCACTAACTGATATTGTTTCAAACCCAGTTGGTACTGCTTACACTATCTTTACACAGTATGACCATGGATTGAACAAAATCTCAGTTGCTAATGTTGATAATGGTGGTTCAGGATATGGTGATGGAACTGCTACAATTCAATATTACTACAATGCTAAACTTGAGAATACTCAACCTGGTTCAATTGGTAGATTTGCAACTGCAAGAGTAACAGTTGATGGAACATCTGCTGGTGAAATTATTGATTGTGAAATTATGGATGGTGGTTCAGCATTTGTTGCTGGTGACACATGTAGAATTACTGGTATCACCACTACAGCAGGATTTACCTTTGCTACAGTCAATGTAAGTCAAATTAGAGAGAATAGAGGTGATACTATTCAGGTAACTGGTATTGGTGATTATAATGGAAGAATGTACAATAAGTTGTACAGAATTGCTGCTATCTCTGGAACTAAACAAATTGATGTATTGCCCATCAATGAGTCACCTGGTATCTCTACTTTAGGATTAGGTCTTGATGTAGCAAAAGATGGATCCATGAGTCTTATTGGACCAACATATAATGCTCTTAGAATTGTAGATAATGGATTTATGTATGACCAGGTTTCTGGCATTGCTACCTTAACTACACAACAAAATAATGATATTAGAGTTAATAACACAGTAACAGTCAGCAGAGCAGATGCTGACCTGTACAATGGTAATTTTGTTTGCATTGACAAAATTGGTCTTACTACTGTTGTTTTGGATGTAGGTATTGCAACAGTTACACCTGCTGCTAATGATGGTATTCTTATCCATCCAGGTGGTTATGATACAAACTTTGGTGACCTGGTTGTTGAGAATGGTAGACTACATGGCAGAGAAACACAAATCTATGCTGGTATCTCCACTGTATTGTTCCAACCAATTACAAGTTCAACTACTGATACCATCAGTATTGAGAACATGCCAAGATTTGACCTTAAAATTGGTGACTATCTGAGAGTTAATGATGAGTTGATGAGAATTAAGCAAACAGTAAGTAGAGTTGCCACTGATACCACAGTTAAGGTATTCAGAGGTGTTTATGGTAGTGTTGCTGACACTCACCCAGTTGGTTCTGTTATTAAAAAAGTTAAGTTCTATCCTCTTGAGTTTAGAAGAAACTCTATTATCAGAGCATCTGGTCACACATTTGAATATATTGGATATGGACCTGGTAACTACTCCACAGCATTCCCAGATAGACAGACTAGACAGTTATCTTTGTCAGAACAAATTAACGTTCAGTCAATGAAAATCTCTGGTGGTGTTGTAAACTACACTGGCATGAATGACAGAGGTGACTTCTTCATTGGTAACAAGAGAATTGCTTCTAACACTGGTAGAGAGCAAGTCTATGACACACCAGTACAAACAGTTTGTGGTGAAGACCCATACTCTGGTGGTTCAGTTTCTGATACCTCTGACTTCAACTATGTTGACTCCTCTATTCTCAAGGTTGAGAGAAACATGGTTATTGATGGTGGTGACAAAGGAGACATCCTTTCAGAGTTCAATGGACCTGTTTCATTCTCCAAGAAGATTGTAAGCACATCACCAGAGGGTGTTGAGGCAAATAGTCTGTTTATCCAGGGTAATGCCCAAGTTTCAAGAAAAGTTACTGTTGGTATTGCTACTCCTACAGAAGCAGGAACACCTGGTGACATTGTATTTGCTGCTAACCCAACAAATGGTGGCACTGTTGGTTGGGTTTACACAACAGGTAACAATTGGAAGACATTTGGAGCCATTGAGAGCTGATAAATAAAACTAACGTTGACCTTAGATAAATGGGTATCGATAAGGATTTTGTCATACGCAATGGCATAGAAGTAAACGAGGATCTACTATATGCTGACGCTGTTAATGACAGGGTTGGCATTGGTACATCAGTTCCAGAGTGTACATTAGATGTTGTAGGTAATATTTGTGGTAGTGCTCAGATATCTGCTGCCACAACTGTTGTTTCCCAAAACCTTTCAGTTTCTGGTTTTGCCACAGTATTTGAGCAACTAGATGTTGGAGTTGGTGGTACAGTTTTAACTGTAAGTGTTGTTAACCAAAATGTTGGTGTTAATTCAACACAACCATTCTATACTCATGAAATTATTGGTCCTGTATCAACTGGTCAGACTGCAGGTTATATTTTTGGTGACCTATTAGTAACTGGTGACATTACAGCAACAAATCTGAATGGTCAGATTACTGCTGGTGGTACTGTTACCTTCAATGATGTTACTGTCACCAATGTTCTAGATGCTAATGATAGCAAAATCTATAGTAGATTTGATGTAGAGAGAGTTGGAAATCTATTCAACTTTGTGACAGATGGTGACCCACCTGGTATTGGTTTTACTCAAAACACTACAAACCCTGAACTATTTTTGCTCAGAGGTAAGAGATACCAGTTCCATGCAAATACTCCTGGTTTCCCATTCTACATTAAGACGCAACCAACTGCAAATCTAGATGATTTGTATGATGGAGGTGTCTTCAATAATGGTGCTCAGGTGGGTATTGTCACATTTGAGATTCCATTTAATGCTCCTAATATACTATACTACCAGGCATCAAACGTTGCAGGTATGGGTGGAACAATCTACCTGAACAATGACTATAAGACACTAAATGTTGCTATTGCAACTGTAACTAATTTCCTTGATGCCTCAAATGCAGACTTTGAATACATCAATGTAACTGGATTTGGTACAATTGCCAACTTTGCTGATACTGGTGGCACAACAATCAGTGCTGGTATTGTTACTGCCAATAAGTTTGTAGGTGTTACTACAGGTGGTGATGCTGTTAGTATTCATCAAAAGAATGATGATGTAGCATATCAGGTTACTTTTACTGATGTAATTCCAGGATTTTCTGGTTTAGGTTCTAACTATCAATTATTGAATATTGATTCTGATGACACTGACCTTACTTATAATCCATCAAACAAAACTCTCACTGCCAGAAACTTTGCTGGTATTGCCACTGGTGGAGAGAGAATTAAGGTAAGAAAAGAATCATCAAATAATAACTTCCAGATTCATTTCAGTGATAATTCAGCAACTGGATATGAATTAGTAAGAATTGATAGTGACTCATCTGAACTCACTTATAATCCCTCATCAAACACTTTAAATGTCTCAAATATTTCAGTAGACAAGTTTGTTGGTGATATCTATGCTGATAATGGCACATCACAGATTCTAGAGAATGGCACTGATGGCACAAATGCTACCTTTACTGGTCAGGCATCAAATGCCACCAATGTAAATATTCTGAATGATGAGAGCACAAATGCTGGTCATTTTGTCAACTTCTCCAATACAACCTCTGGTAACCAGAGAATTCAAGCAGATAGTCAATTTGTTTACAATCCTAGCACTGGTCATCTGACAGTTCCTGAGGTATTTGCATTCTTGGCAGGCACTGCTGATGATGCCTTAAATATTGATATTGATCAAAGAAATAATAATCAGAACTATCAGGTAGGATTTACTACTGCTAATGGAACAGGTTTCCAGAGAATGTATATTGACTCAGATACTGGTCAATTTACTTATAACCCCTCTACTGGAAGACTGACTGTTACCTCATTTGCTGGTGATGGCAATAACATTACCAATGTTAGTGTAACAAATATTACTGGTGGTTTAGGTGATGTTATTAACATTGACCTCATTCAGGATGCATCAACAACACAACAGGGTGTTGTTCAATTAAGTAATGCCATTGATGGTACTAGACAGAATATTGCTGCTTCTGAGAAGGCAGTAGGTGACCTTAAGATTCATGCTAACAATGCATCCAATCTTTCTAATGGTACTGTCAACAATGATAGATTACTTAAGGCATCACTGACTCAGCAGGGTATTGTCTCACTGAGTGATAGTATTGATGGCACTAGTCAAACTATTGCTGCTTCTGAAAGAGCAGTTGGTTTGCTGAATGCTCATGCTGGAAATGCATCTAACCTTACTGAAGGTTTGGTAAATATTAACTTGATTCAAGATGCATCAACTACAGTGCAGGGTGTTGTTCAATTAAGTAACGCCATTGATGGTGATAGACAAAATATTGCTGCTACTGAAAAAGCTGTTGGTGACTTAAAGAATTATGTTGACACCACACCTGTCAACCCTGATAACCTTCCAAAAGCATCCTATACTTTACAAGGTATTGTTCAATTAAGTCAAAAATTTGACTCTGAGTCAACTAATGCAGCTAATTTAGCATTTACTGAGCAAGGTGCTGTAAAACTAAGAGCACATGCAAATAATGCTTCTAATTTAACTTCTGGTATTGTTGACAATGCCAGATTAAATGTGGCATCTTATACTCAACAAGGTATCACTGATTATACTAAAAACTTTAAGACAGATGATGATGGTTCTGCACTTAGTGGTACAGGTGCTAATGATCTCAGGAAACATGCTGCTAATGCTAGTAACTTAACTTCTGGCACTGTATCTAATGATAGACTGAATAAAGCAAGCACTACTGCTCAAGGTATTGTTCAATTAAGTAATGCTATTGATAGCACATCTCAGACTGTTGCTGCTTCTTCAAAAGCTGTAAATGATTTGAGATTAGCAACTCAAAATGGTGGCAATATTACTGAGGGTACAATTAATTCAGATAGAATTAATAGAGCAACTTACACTGTGGTTGGTGTTACCAAACTAAGTAAGACTTTCACAGGTGATGCTGATAGTGATTCTGATGATTTGGCATTCAGTGAAGAGGGTGCTATCAACCTCAGAAAACATGCCAATAATGCCTCTAATTTATCATCTGGAACTGTTAATAATGACAGACTGAATAAAGCAAGCACCACAACACAAGGTATTGTTTTACTTGATAATACTTTCCCACCAGATAGCACTTCTACATCTGAGACATTTACATCTAATGTAATAACTCAAATTTATAATGCAGCAATTAATGCAACTCTGCCAGCTGGCACAGTCATGGTATTTGTGCAGAAAAACGCTCCAACTGGTTGGACAAGGCAGACAGGTAATGCTGGTAGAGCAATGAGAATTGTTGGTGGAGGTTCTTCACCTTTTGGTGGATCAACAAATAATACTGGTAGTAGCTTCACTTCTGTCTTCAAACAACACACTGTTCCACTACCAAGTCATAATCATAGCACTCAGGTTGGAGACGAGCAGGGTAATCACAAACATGGTGGTTCTGCTGACACAGGTGGTCAACATAATCATGAATTTGCTGATAATGGACATGCTCATGGTTTTGAGAATGCTTTTGAGGAAGAGGGTGAATCTGCTTCAGGTGATGGTTCAGAAAACCAAGATGGTAGAGCAAAAGAAAGCACTACTAATAAGAAGCAGGCAGGTATCCAATTCAATATGGATAATGGTCACAAACACCAGATTGACACTGGAAACCAGCAAGGTTCACACGCCCACAATGTACAAATAGATAGTGAAGGAGAAAGTAGTCCTAATATTGACTTTAGAATTAAGTATGTTAATGTAATTCTTTGTTCTAAGGACTAATTTCTGGAGGATGAGGAGGAATCATTGGTGGGTTCAGAGGGGTTACCTGAGCAGGAATAACCCCTTGCTGCTCAAGACCAGCAATATATAATTGTTGATTTACTTCATTTGCTTTTACAACTTCATTTCTAAAACTTTCCACAGCTGCACCAGTTTGATTTGCCTTAGACGCAATCTCAATTGACATCATAGGCATCCAAGCTATTGCACATCTCCACTCAGAAAAATCTGCTCCAGTTTGAGGGTCTGTACCCTGAACTTGTATATACCATGCACACTTATGTTCCTTACAATTTTTCTGAATAAGGGGACACCATTCACCACCTTTTGCCATGCTAAATATATCTCTCTTTTTGAAATTATTTATCTGGGCATCTTATAAATAAAACTAACGGACACAGCAGTGTAGAGAATGTCATTACTTAGGGCTGACAGAGTTGCCAATAGATTTAATAACACTGGCCCTATCATTGTAGGTCCTTCCACAGTCCATGGTGATTTTACAATTACTGGGGACCTAATTGTAGCTGGAATTGCAGTAACTAATAGCATTCAGATTGGTGCTGCACTCACTGTTAAAGACTTAATTGTACAGCAACAGACAAATTTAAACAACTTAAATGTAACAGGAGTTACAACTGCTGGCATCATCACAGGTGCAACTTTCTTTGGTGAAGGATCAAATATTTCTGGTATTGTTACTACAATAACCAGTTCAAGAGGCATTCAGATTACCCCTGGAAGTGGTAAGGGAACTGTAAATATTTTTGCTGTAGATGTAGTAGAAGCAGGATTTGCTAATGTTGCTGCTGGTGCTACAAACTTAACTGGTGGTGACCAGGGTAGAATTCCTTATCAGATCAATCCTGGAGAGACAGGTTTCTCTGCTACTGGTAATGTAGGTGAGATTCTGTTGTCTGGTGGGACTGGCTCACCCACTTGGTCAAGTCTGGCAGCAATTAATGTTGCCTATGCTGATAGTGCAGGTATCTCAACAGATATATTTGGTGGTTCTGCTGGTAGAATTGTCTATCAAGCAGGTATTGACCAGACAGATTTTGTTCCAGTAGGTGCCACTGGCAGAATTTTACAAGCAAATGGATCAAGTTCTCCATCCTGGTTGGATGCTAGAGTAGGTTTAAGTGTATCCTTTGCTAAATTTGCTGGTGTATCAACTAATGTAACTGGTGGCATTGCATCAGTTACTCATCTTTCTGTTGGTGAGAATGGTAGTGGTATTGCTACATTCTTTGGACCAATTCAAGGTGTTGATATCAATCTAACTGGTGTTACAACCACCACTACCTTACAAGTTTCTTCTGCTGCCACTATTCCCAGTCTGACCTTATCAACTGGTCCTGGTGTAGGTGTAACTGCCATCCTTGATGAGGATGACCTTGCATCAGATAGAGCAGATGCCCTGGCAACACAACAATCAATCAAAAAATATGTTGATGACCAGGTAACAGCACAAGACCTTGATGGTACTACTGATGATGGCATTTTTGCTGTTGACCTTGATAGTCAAACACTTGACCTTCGTGGTGATGCAAATCAGGTCTATGTAACTGCTTCTGGTCAGCAAGTAAATATTGGTTTTACTACTGATGTCACCATTGCTAATGACCTGACTGTAACAGGTAATGCTGGTATTGGTAGTCTGAGTGTTACTGGAATCTCTACAATCCAGACACTTGGTATCAATGGTGTTCTGACTACACCTTTTGCTAACATCACTGGTGTTGCCACAGTAACCAGATTAAATTCAACTCAGAATGAGTTTACTGATATTAATCTGACTGGCATTGCCACTGCTAGAATGCTTGATGTAACTGGTGTTACATCTACTGCTAACCTAAGAGTAACAGGACTCACAACTGTTACTAGATTTGAATCCACAGGTATTGCTACATTCAAGAATGATATCTATCTTACCTCTGGTAATACTTTCTACAATGCTAACTTAAGCAATCCCAATTTTGTTGGTGTTGCCACTGCTCAAAGATTTGAGTTTGATGTTGCAGATGGTCCTTATGCCAATGTAACTGGCATTGCAACCATTGCAAATATTCAATCAACCACTGTCAATGTATCTGGTGTATCCACATTCAGTGACAATGTTGGTATAGCAAGTCTGAATGTAAGTGGCATTTCTACACTTCAGACTCTTGGTGTTACAGGTGTAACAACCACTCAGATGCTTCAGGTAACTGGCATCACATCAATCAATAACCTGAGTGTCACTGGTGTTGCCACATTCACTGGTGAACTTGATATCAGTGGTAACATTGGCATCAACTCTGCTGTTCTTACCGGTCTCACAACAATCAGTGAACTGGATGTAAGTGGTGATGCATCAATCACAGGTAATGCTGGCATTGGCAGTCTTAATGTAACTGGCATTACAACATTATCCAGTGTCACTGTAACAGGTAATGCTGGTATTGGTAGTCTTAATGTAACTGGTATTTCTACATTTAATGAGGATATTCAAGGAACAGACTTAACTCTCTCAGGAAATGCTGGTATTGGTAGTCTGAATGTGACAGGCATCACCACATTATCAAATGTTACTGTAACAGGTAATGCTGGAATTGGAAGTCTTAATGTTACAGGAATCTCAACCTTCTCCAATACAACCACTACTGGTAATGCTGGAATTGGAAGTCTGAATGTAACTGGAGTATCCACATTTACTGGTCTTGTAGAAGTACAGAACAATCTGACAGTTGGTGGAAACCTTGGCATCTCAAGTCTTAATGTTACTGGCATATCTACATTCTCTGATATCACAGTAACAGGTAATGCTGGTATTGGTAGTCTGAATGTAACAGGTGTTTCTACCCTTGGAGTTACAACTGCTACCAGTCTTTCACTTAATGAATTAATTGTTGCTGGTCTCACCACAACTGCCACATTAAATGTTGGTGATTTAGCAGGTATTGGTGCCACAATAGATGGAAATGGTGATGCAGTATTTGCTGGCATTATTACAGCAGCAGGTCTTAATATTACTGGCAGTAGTGGTAGTGCTTCATTTTCTGATATCACTGTTTCTGGTAATGCAGGTATTGGCAGTCTGAATGTCACTGGTATTTCAACCTTTACCAATACAGTCACCACTGGTAATGCTGGCATTGGTAGTCTGAATGTTACTGGCATCTCTACATTCTCTAATATTACTGTTACAGGTAATGCAGGAATTGGCAGTCTCAATGTTACTGGTATCACAACTCTTGGAATTACAACAATCAGTGACTCACTTTATGTAAGTGGCATTGCTTCTGTTGGTACAATGATTACAATGTACCCAAGCAGTGGTATTGTAAGTGCCACATCATTCTATGGTGATGGTTCTAACCTGACTGGTGTTGTTGGTCTGGTATCTGTTACCAACATTCTGTTTGTCACACCTGATGGTGATGATAATAATGATGGTTATCTGGTATCAACTGCTAAGAGAACTGTTGGTTCTGCTCTGACAGTAGCAGAGGCATCCACAGTAATTAAAATTTCTGCTGGTGCTTATCTTGAGAACAACCCCATCATTCTGCCTGAGCAGGTTACTCTCCTTGGAGATAGTTTGAGAGAAGTATCCATTGTTCCACAGAATCCTGATGAAGACCTCATCTATGTTGCTAATGGCAGTTATGTTGAGAACATTTCCTTCACTGGGGCATTAAATGAAGGCAAAGCAATTATTGCCTTTAATCCCAACAAACCATCTTATGTGACACAGGGACCATACATTAGAAACTGCACAAACTTCATCTCCAACAGTATTGGTATGAAGATTGATGGTGCTCATGTAGTTGGTGACACCAGAGCAATGAATGTTGACTCCTACACTCAACTAAATCAGGGTGGTATTGGTGTTTCAATCTCAAATGAAGGTTATGCTCAGTTAGTTTCTATCTTTACCATCTATAATGACCAGAGTATTGTTTGTACTTCTGGTGGTCAATGTGACCTGACTAACTCCAACTCTTCCTTTGGTAGATTAGGTCTGGTTGCTGATGGTATTGGACCCACTAACTTCATTGGAACTATCACTGAGTTCCAAGCTGCTGGTCAAAATACCTTCCCAATTGATATTAGCACTGAAACAATCTCTGTATCAGATGCAGCATATGAAAAAACTTCTGGTCTGACAACCATCACTACTCATAAGAATCATGGATTCCAAGTAGGGATGAGCATCAACCTTGCTGGTCTTGGTTTCACCTGTCCTCCTTATCCACATACATTTAGCAGTGGTGTTGCTAATGCTATCATCAACTCTGATGTAGCAGGATACATCACTCCTCAGACTGGATCAACAGGAACATCATATGACCCAGCAACTGGTCTTCTTGTTATTGATGCTAACACAAATCATGGTTTGAGTGCTGATACCACATTCACTGCTACAACTGGAACTGGATATGAGCCTTCAACTGGTATTCTGACTGTTGTTACCACTCTTGCTCATGGAATGTCAACTGGTGATTATGTCAAAATTGTTGAGGATTCATTGAGATTCACTTGTGCTAAGGATGGCAATACTACAAACCATGACTATCCTAGAGCAAATGACCCAATCAATAATAAGTGGAAGCAAGTTATTGTTACCAATGCTACCACATTCACCATTAATGTTGGTAAGTCTTCTGACACCTCTCTTCATACTTGGGTAAGTGCTGTTGCAGATGGTATCCTGAGAGCAAATAGTCTCATTAGTATTGTTGATGGTGGCATCACATTTACATGTGCTCAGGATGGTAATACAACAAACCATGCTTATCCTAGATTTACTGACCCTGCATCAGGTAAAATCTTTGGTGTTGAGGCTGTAACAGCACAGACAATTACTGTTAATATTGGCAAGTCACCTTCTGGTGGATTGCATAATTTTGTAAGTGCTGTTGCTGATGCTGTAGTTGTAAGAAACAATCAGGCATCATATACTGCTGTTAATGGAACAACTTATGATGGTCCTACTGGTCAACTTGTCTTGGATGTTAATACAGCACATGGATTGACTGCTGCAACTTCACTGACTGCTGACAATGGCACAACATATATTCCTTCAACTGGTCTTCTGACTGTTGTTACTTCTGGTGCTCATGGATTAGCAACTGGTGACCTGGTTAAGTTTGACAAGCAATCACTAACATTCACCTGCACATCTGATGGTAACACTGCTCAAATTGCTTATCCCAGAGCAACTGACCCAGTATTCAATAAGTGGAAGCAAGTCACTGTAGTCAATGCCACTCAGTTCACTGTATTCATTGGTAAAACAGTAACAGGTGATTATGAACACACATTTGTTTCTGGTGCTGCTGGTGGTATTAAGAGAGCAAATAGCATGATTACTCTTACAGACAATTCTGTAAGTTTCACCTGCACCAAAGATGGTAACACTGTTGTTAAGTCATATCCTGCTTACACTGACCCTGCATCTTGCAGAATCTTAGGTGTAGAAGCAGTAACTGCTGATACTATCACAGTCAATGTTGGTCCTGCCAACTTGGCAACCTTCCCAGATAACTTTGGCAATATCTTTACTGTCAGTAAGATAAACAGTCTTACACAGTTTGAGACATTTGTTGGGTTCTCAACTATTACTCATGGTTATGACAGTGGTGGTAATACCAACAACTTTGTCACCAGACCTTATGATGGTCAGGTTGTCTACTTTGACAGCATCTTTAACACTATCAGTGGTGTCACAATCACTAATGGTGGCAGTGGATACACACAACCACCACAAGTTACATTCTCTGACCCATCTGAATCTTGGGGCATCAAAGCAACAGGAAATGCTGAAATTACCAATGGTAGAGTGACTGGAGTAACAATGATTTCTAATGGTAGAGGTTACACTGGAACACCTACTGTAACCATTGCTGGTGCTGCTACAGGCACACCTGATATCTTACCTACATACTATGTGGTTAGTAGTGCTACTCCTATTTCCCAGGGTATATCTACTGTCACATTTACTGATAATGTGCCTTATGCACTTGGTGTTGGAAATACAGTTCCATTCTTTAAGCAGAGTAGAGTATTAGCATCCAGCCAAGCATTTGAATACATTGGTTCTGGTAATACATTCCCTGATGCTCTCCCTGCTCGTGGTGGTGTTGCTATCCCAGAAAATGAAATTGTGAATAAGAATGGAGGTCTGGTCATCTTTACTTCAACTGACCAGGCAGGTAACTTCAAAATTGGTGAAGGTGTCATCATCAACCAACTTGAAGGTTCAATTACTGGTGATGCTTACAATAGAAGTCTCTTTGCCAACATTACACCTTACATTCTCGCATTAGGAGGAGATTCATAAAATGGCACTAGCCCTTAACAATTATCAGACAATCACTGGTATTGTCACAGCAAACACTGAAAATGTTGGTATTTACACAGCACCAACTGGTTATAGTGCTATTGTCCTTTTAGCACAAGCAACCAATACTGGTAGTGACACTCAAACTGTTAATTTTTCACATGTAAGATCAAGAACAGGTACTGCTGTCACCACTGAAATTTTATTGGGATTCCCAGTTCCTAAAAATGATGCTGCTAATCTCTTAGCAGGTAAACTGGTTTTAGAGACTGGTGATTCACTTGTTATAAAATCCAGTAGCAATACTGATGTGAAATTTATCTCATCTATCCTAGAGACACTTAATCAGTAATAGAAAAAATGACAAGGTACGCCAGCAAAGACTTTAAGGACCTTAAAGTAGGTATAGATAATTTTAGTGATGGCAAAACATCACTAGAAGTGGTTGGTCGTCTTGGGGTCAACACTGACTTTGCTCAACAAGAATTTCATGTTGAGGGTTCAGCATATTTTTCAAATAGCATTGGTATTGGAACAACAGCACCAGGTGATGTTGTAGATGTTGCTAATAGAGAAAAAATTAGTGTTGGTATTGTTACTGCTAATGAATATTATGGTTCTGGTCTAGGACTGACTGGAATTACTAGTGCAGGGTCTGCAGTTAATATATTTGGTGGAGGAGCAGGACAACTTTTATATCAAGAAGCAACTGGTATAACAACATTCTTTGAGAATGGTTCAACAGGACAAGGTTTATATTCTAGAGGACCAGGACAACCTCCACAATGGTTGCCAGTGGCACCTGCTGGTGCTATTGAGGGTATTACTTTATTTGATGAAGGATCACTTGTAGCAACAGCAGGTAGTTTTGGTGCTCTTAACATTGTAGGTAATAATCTAAGTGTAATTGGTGTTGTAACATCTGGAGAAGTAGGTGTTGCCACAATTACTTTAGATAGTAATGTTATATTTAATACTCTTACTATCAATGGGGTAGCAACTGCTAGCACAATTACTGGTGCTGATTACTTTGGTACTGGTGATAACATCACTGGAATTGTCACCAGTTTTGCTATTAGTGGTGCAGGATTAACATTTGCTTCAACCCAAGTATTAGGTTCACAAGGTAAGGGTGTAGTCACACTGACTGCAATTGCAACCACAGAGAATGTAAGGTCAGATACTTTATTTGTCTCTGGCATCAGCACTCTCAACAATGCCAATATCACTGGCACTGTTCAGAATGGCACATTCAATAATACAAATCTGACTGGTGTTACATCAATTGCCAATCTAGATGCAAATGATATTGATGTTGAATTTTTAAGAGTTGGCACTGCCTCAACATTTGGTAATGTAAACATCACTGGCACTGTTCAGAATGGCACATTTAATAATACAAATCTGACTGGTGTTACCACAATTGCCTCTCTTGATGCAACACATGTTGATGCTGAAACAATATTTGTAAGTGTTGGTGGTACAATTCAAGGTGACTTAACAGTTACTGGAACACTTACATATGATGATGTAACAGAAATTGACTCCATTGGCATTATTACTGCTAGGGATGGCATTAATATTGGCGATCCTGCATCACCAATTGGAATTGCTGCTACTCTTACAGCAGCAGGTGGTGCAGTATTTACAGGTATTGTTACTGCTCCAAGTTATGATGGTAGTGGTATTAACTTAACAGGTATTGTTACCTCTATTACAGCAGGTGAAAATATTTCAATTGACCAGTCTACAGGCAATGTAACTGTCACTGGATTAGCAAAAACTGATAATATTACTGCTGACCAACTGGTTGTCATTGGTGTTTCTACACTGAGTGGTGGTGTTAATGTTGGCGGCACTGACCCCAATGTTGCAATTGGTGTTACTATTGAGAATACTGGTAATGCACAATTTGCTGGTATTATTACAGCAACCAATTTCTATGGTGAAGGTTCTAATATCAGTGGCATTGTTACATCACTTGTTGCTGGTGAAAATATTTCAATCTCAGGTGCAACAGGTCAAGTAACAATTACTGGACTTGCTAAAACTGATAACATCAATGCTGACCAACTAACAGTTATTGGTGTATCTACCCTTGGTGGTGGTGTTAATATTGGTGGAACAACACCCAATGTTGCCATTGGTGCTACACTTGAGAATACTGGTGATGCTCAGTTTGCTGGTATTGTTACATCTAAGAATCTTGTAGTGACTGAAAATGTTGCTATTGGAACTGATGCCTTAAATCCAAGTTTTGCTCTTGAGGTTAAAGGTGATGTCAACATTGATGGTCAATTAAGCAGCAATAGCAACACTGTTCCATCATTGGCAATGGTTATTGCCCTTGGTGGTTTTTGATAAATAACTAAAAAGTATTGATACGATGGCAGAGTCATTTACAAATTCATTAACAGCAGCAGCTGGTATAGTGACTAGCAGCACTTCTGGCAGTATTGGTGCTGGTGTTACAATCATTAGTGGTATCTCTACTGCTATGGTTCAGGTTGGAGATATGGTGAACACCCAACATTTTAGGGGTGGTGCAAAAGTTGCTTATATTGATGCTGGTCAAGTAAGATGTGATAAGACATCTACAAATACTGCTGCTGCCACTGGGCAGAGAGTAGAATTTCTTGGTCCCACAACTGCTTTTACAGCAACTCAAAAGTCTATTCTTGTTGGTGGCACATTTGCTAACCTAACAAACAATAGCATTAATCTTTTTGTTGAGATTGGTATTGGCAATACCTTTGCTAATATTGCTAATGACATCCCTGTTCCTACTGGGTCTTCATTTGTTATCAGTGATGCTGGTAAGACAATCTTGAGACAAAATGAGGAGATTAGAATTTATTGTGATGCAAATCAAGCTTTAGACGCTAGTCTCAGCATTTTAGAGGGAGTATCTTGATATGCTAGGTAACAATGGTTATATTGGACGTTCACCTAGTGATTCAACAGTAATCGTTGCTCGCCAGGTATATCAACCCTCTGCCCCACAAACAGTTTTTGCATTTGCTGCAAAGTATCAACCAGGATATTTTGAAGTATATCTTAATGGTACAAAATTAGTCACAGGTATTGACTATAATGCAACTGATGGAAATAACTTTTCATTAGTTGTTCCTTGTATTGCTGGTGATGTCATTGAAACAATGGCATATAAAGCATTTAACATTGGTAATATTAGAGAGGCACTTGGCAACTTTACAGTTGGCGGTGATGTTGCAGTCACTGGCAGTCTAGATGTTGTTCAAGACCTTGAAGTTCAGGGTATTACAACCATCAGTGGTATATGCACCACTTTCATCTCTGCTGTAGGTATTGCATCAGAGGGTGTTCAGGTTGGTCAGGGCATCACCAACATCAACTTCATTGGTAGTGGTAACACTTTTGCTGTCAATGGTGGAACTGTAGATGTAAAGATTGAAGGTGGTGCTGGTGTTGGTACTGCTATCAAATATACAAGTGGTGTAAAGAGTCCATTCAGTTTCATTGATGCAACCACAAAGGTGACTGAAGATATTGTGCTTGATGCCAATAATGCTGGTGCTAATGACTCTTATATTGTAGTTCAGGAACCAACTATCATTGTTGCCACTGGTGTAGGTATGACAGTTGGTTTGGGTAAGACCCTTGTCACTGATTTATATCAACTTGGTGACCTATAAATACCTAAAAAGAAGTAGAAATGTCTAAGATTAATGTAAGCACTATTACTAATAGGACTGGCACTTCTGGTCCAGTGCTTTCTGGTGTGACGACTGCTACTAATGGATTTCATGTTACTAGTGGTAATATTGGAGTAGGAACTGATAATCCAGGGGTCGAATTAGATGTAATAGGAACAGCAAGATTTACTGAACAATGTACAATTGTTGATGGTGATTTAGTTATTGGTACTAATGGTCACGGTATTGACTTCTCTGCTACTGATGATGCAAGTGGTTCTACATCTGAACTCCTTGATGATTATGAAGAAGGTACTTGGACACCATCTTTAGGTAATACTGGATATACTTACACATATGACAGTCAAATTGGTACTTATAGAAAAATTGGTAATCAAGTAACACTTTGGTATAGAATAGCGGTAAGTGCTAGATCTGGAAGTGCTAGTGGTGGCACTCCTATTGTAGTGATACCATTTACTAGTGATAACTCGTTTAACCCTACTAATTTTTTAATCCCTACACCTACACAATATTGTCAATGGAAAGATGATATTACCGCATCAGCTGGTACTAAAACACTTTTTTCACAAGGTTTTGGAAATAATGCCAACGGATATTTTTGGATAAATGATCCAAGTATAGACAGTGGTGCTTCTCCAGCCTCCAATATGGGATCTAGTTTTCAACTTTCTGGTGTGTTTACATATACATCGACTTAATATATAACCATTAGATAAATAACTAAAAAGTATTGAGATGTCTAAGATTCAAGTCAATGATATAGTCAATCATTATGACACTGGAGCTCCTCAGTTTCCAAAAGGAGTTGCTGTGAGTGGAGGTTCTACCATTGGTGTGGATGTAGGCACTGGTGCTAGTGTTTATTCACCATCTAATAATGTATTGACATTAGGAACTAATAATACAGAAAAACTTCGTATAGATTCTTCTGGTTTGATCGCAAATAATGGTAGAGTATCATCAAGTTATGGTTCTCCAAATCTCTTAATTTCTGGAACAGACTCTACATTAACCTTGATGGGTGACGGTAGCACTAATAGTTCAAGTTTTACTGGAATTAAATTCCGTGTTGCTGGTGAGTCCACAGGAGATTATACAAAGGCAGGTATTTTTTCTAGAAGAGAAGGTAGTTATAATGATCTTTCTATAATATTTGCTCTTAATACTGATGCTAATGCTAATTCAGTTGCAATATCTGATGAAAAACTTCGTATAACTTCCACTGGTGATGTTGGCATAGGAACTGATAACCCTTATAGTGCAGCAAATTATAAAAGTCTAACCTTTGATGATACGAATGGTGGTCAAATTAGATTTAGAAATGCTGGGACTGATAAGGGTCTAATTTTTAATAATGCATCTGAGTTTCAAATATACTCATTTGCTAATACGCCTATGGTTTTTAAATCAGCGGCAACTGAAAGTTTTCGTTTAGACACCAGTCAAAGATTTTTATCAGGATGGGGTGCTACAGCATTTGATGGTCCTAGTAATAGTCAGGATATTTCTGTAGTTGGTACATCATCTAATAATGGTATTCAAGTAGGTAGATATAATTCTGACTATGGAGCCTATGCTCTTACGATCTTTAGAAGTAGGGGAGCTAGTGTAGGTACAAACCTTCCTACATTATCTAATGATGAAGTAGGACATATTACTTGGTGGGGAGATGATGGAACGAATTGGAGAGATATAGCTGAAATTACTGGTTCTTGTGACGGTAACACAGATTCAACGAGTTCTCCTGGTAAAATTATCTTCAAGACCACTAAAGAAAATGAGATTGATTCTACTCAGGCCATGACAATCAAGGCCAATCATAATGTAGAGATTCATGATGGTAATATTGTATTTGAAACTAGTGGCAATGGTATTGACTTCTCTGCCACTGGTAATAGTACAGGAACAGTGACTTCTGAACTTCTTGATGATTATGAAGAAGGCACATTTACTCCTAATGTGACTTTTGGGGGCAATAGTGTTGGATTAACATACAGTTCTCTAAGAGGAGGTTCCTATACTAAAGTTGGTAGGTTGGTCACCTGTTATATTGCATTTGAAATTTCTAATAAAGGTTCTTCTTCTGGTAATTTAATGATTACTGGGTTACCATTTACCTCCCTTGACCTCGTGCCAAATACTTCTATTGAAGGTGGTGGAAGTTCAGTTTATATGGCCGGTGTAACTGGTACTATTATTGGAAATGTTATGGCGGCAGTAGTTAATACTCAATCTTATTTTGATGTTTACTATAGACCTTCTACAACTGCATCTTCTGTGAGCAGTTTTTCTAATGCTAATGCAACAAATGCATTGTCAATGAGATTTCAAATTTCATACCCCGCAGCCTAATAAATAACTAAAAAGTAGATAAAATGTCAAGAGCTCGCAAACTAGCTGGTTTTGGTTCTGCTATTGGACAGGAACAAAATCCTGTTAACATCCAAATTGGTGTAATGACTGCCACCAAATTGTTTGGTGATGGTTCAGAACTTACTGGCACTCCTGGTGGTCTTGGCACTGCTTTAAGTTTGGACTTGAGTAGTCCATTAAATAAATTTTATTTTACTGACCAGAACCTATCAATTGGTGCCACAATTACTGTAGACCCACCTGCATCTGCAAGGGTGGCATATACACAGTATGCAAATATCCTGATGTCAGGTGATGCTGACCTGATTGTAGGTGATGATGATGACGTCATTGTTGATATTCTTGGCATCTCAACATTAGCTGATGCACCTGGAATTCTTCAGAATGGTAGTGGTAGAATCAGAGTAGATAATATTACTGACAAGCAAGGTTTTAGCTCACCTGCATTCCCTTATGGTCTGACTGTAAATGCTGGTGCTGCTGCTACATTCTCTGGCACTGCAGAATTTGGTGGAGCAGTTACACTTTCTAGTGCAAGTGCCTCTGGTGCTATCACAGGCACTGGTTCAACTGCTGCTCCATTTATTTCAAGAACTGGTGATACAGATACAGGTCTATATTATCCAGCAAATGGTGTAATTGCTATTTCTAATGATGGAAATGAATCTCTAAGAATTTCTCAATCATCTAACTATCCAATTGTTGCTATTGGTACAGATAATCCTACTACTAGTGTATTGGGGTTACAAATTTATAGACAATCAGCAGCAAATATATTACTTACAAGTAATACAAGTGTATCTCAAGCAATTTTTAGATCTAATACTGGAAACACAGATAAAAAAATTATTGCTGTTAGAAACACAATTGATACTGGTGAAAGCAATCTCATAATTGGAACACAAAATGATTCATATGGTTCTTTTAGTGAGAAATTAAGAATTACCCATGGTGGTGAAGTTAGAGTTGCCACAGGAAGCACATTACAATTAGGCACTCAATCTTACTCTAATAATGTTATCTATAACTATGAAAATGTTGCTGGTGGTGGTATTGGTAGATATTATGTTTCTGATAATTTAAATGCTGGTGAAAAAACTAGATTTAATTTTACAGGGACAAATAGAAAGGGATGTATGATTACAATTAATGCTGTTGGTTCTTGGGCAGCATCTAACACAGGAAATAATCATCCTGCTGCACAGTTCATGGTAAGAGTCTTTACTAATAGTGCAGGTACTGCTGCTGATAGTTCAACATTAACCTTACCATTTGCATATGTTTATGATGCTACTAACTACACATTCACTAACAATGGTGGTTTCAGTTATTCAATTGATATACAAAACCCAACTGCTGATGATGGAGTAATTTTCACATATGAAGTCATTATTAACAATGCTAGAATTGATTCAAAACATGTCTTAGTGTCATCAACCACTGTCTCATAAATAACTAAAAAGTATAAACCCATGGGACTGAGTTTAAGAGGACAAACATCTGGTGCTATTGATATCAATGCACCAAATGCTGCGGGTAACAATACTATCACATTGCCTGGCAGCAATGGTGCTGCAAACCAGTTCTATAAGAATAGTGCTACTGCTGGCACTTTAACTCATTCCACAATGGTTGAGTTGTCTACTGGTTTTGTTGGTATCAATGATAATAGTCCAGATACAAGACTATCAGTTAATTCTGGAGCAACAGACGTAGTTGCTAAATTTACTTCGTCTGATTCTAATGCATGGATTCAATTAAGAGATAACACTACAACAGACACTGGTGTTATGGTGGGTGCTAATGGTGATAATCTTTTACTTCGTGCAGGATCAAATGAAAGAGTTCGTATAACTTCTACTGGCACTCTTGACTTTAGATCTGTAGATGGAGTTGGAATAAATTTTCTTGAGAGTGGATATATCAATATTGATTCTGATAATAATGACTCAAATAGAAACTTTACTTTTTTTGATGCCAAAGATACTGGTAGTCAGAAGTATTTGATGATACTCACTGATAGTGGTAATATTGGCATCAACACTAACACTCCTGATAAAAAACTCACTGTATTTACAGATAGCAACACTGGATATAGCACTGAAACAAATAACACTCCTGGAACAAATTCATTAATTAAACTTTTTAACAAGAATGGTAGTGATGGCACTGGTGTTAATAACTATGCTGCCATTGAATTTGCAGTTGCAAATGGTGCTACATCATCTGGTTATTTAGGATATACAAGAACTGGTGATAATGCAGGTGCATTCTTTATGAAGCAGAGGAATACTTCTACTGCTTATCCTGAAACAATTAGATTCCCCTCCAGTGGTGGTATCACATTTGGTGGTGGTGCAAATGCTGCAAATACAATAGATGATTATGAAAAAGGTACTTATACAATAACTAGTTCTGGTATCTTAAACCAAGGAACTCTTCAAACTGATGATTATATCAAGATTGGTGACCAAGTAACATATTTGATAAACCTTTACGCATCAGGTAATAATATGTCATGGAGCACTGGAGCAACTATTTCATTTGGTGGATTCGCACCCATTGCTAATTTCCATACCACTGCATCCTTGGCCTGGTATAAGAGTGATGGAACTACTGATTTCCAACCTAATTATTTTAATTCAATTGGTGAAATTATTCTTCGTTCAGCACAGACTAGTGTCAGACATTTGTGGGGATTTGTTACCTTCGTGGCTCAATGATAAATACCTCTGCCTAAACCTGTTTAGTTCGGAGGACAATCCTAATGGCACTTACTGAAAGATTTGAAAACGACAAAATTGAAGTCGTTGGTTCATACAAAGCTGTACAAGTACGTAGAGCAGAAGTTATTGAGAAAGATGGTGTAGAAATTGCACGTTCTTTTCACAGACATGCATTAGCATGTGGTTCACTTGATGAGAGTGATAACTTTGTAGATACAGACATCAGTGGAGAAGATGCTGATGTGCAAGCAATTTGTAATGCTGCATGGACTCAAGCAGTCAAAGATGCTTACAAAGCATATCTGATTGCCAACAAACCTGCTGGATAAATAACTAAAAAGTTATATCAAGATGAGCACTCTTAAAACCAATAATATTGAGCATCTTGATGCCACCAGTCCATCCATTGAGGTGAGTGCTGCTGGTGGCATTCAAGTTGGTGGTGCATTGACTGCTACAACTGGCACATTTTCTGGAAATGTGTCAATTGCTGGCGTTTTGTCTTATGAGGATGTAACCAATATTGATTCTGTTGGAATTATTACTGCACAAGCAGGTATTCATGTTACTGGTGGAAATGTTGGTGTTGGAACTGCAAGTCCAAGTGATAGATTAGAAGTTAGAGGTGACACTGCCACTGACTCTGCAGGTGTAATTATCATATCAAGTGGAGATGAAGCTCTAGTAGGTGGTGATGTAATTGGTCAAATTAATTTTAAAGACTATGATGCTAATGCTCATGCAGGTGGTGATCAAGATAACTTTGTTACAATAAAAGCAATTGCAAAACATGAAGTTAGTGATGGTGGTTCATTTGATGGTTCTGATGGTGAAGGATATGATTTAACATTCAATACCAGTATTAGAATTGGATCAAACTCACCATTTTCTGAAAGAGAAGGAATTCGTCTGACCAAAGATTTAAATGTTGGATTTGGTAATACAGTCCCTACCTCCAAACTTGAACTTAATTCAAGTGGTTCCTATGGACATAAAGGAACTGTTAGTGGTAGACCAATGGATAGAAAAACTTTCATCAGAAAGTTTAGTTCTAACACCACATCAACAGTTGCTGTTATAGATGGATTACAGGCAAATGGTTTCTCAGGATCTCAGTTAAGTGGTTTCTTTATTAAATTCACATATCGCTCAATGCTTGGATTTAATGGTGCTGGTGGAGGTCATGGAGAGCGTATGATAAGTGGAAGATATAATAGAACTGCTGATGAGTGGTTATTTGATAGTGAGACTACTGCTCTTGTTGGTGATGCGCAAGAACCAACTTTATCCTGCTCAGATAATAGTGATGGAACTTGTAATGTAAGTGTTACAACTCCTGCCTCTACTCATGCTTTTGGAGAATTTTTGTTGGTGGCATGGGATTGTGGTATTGACTCTCCTACCACTTGATAAATAACTAAAAAGTATTACCATAATGTCTAGAGCAAGTAATCTAGCTGGATTTATTACTGCAATATCACCCACAATTGATTTAAGTGTGGGTGTTTTGACAGCTACCACCTTTGATTTGGGTGGAACTATTTCATTTGATAGTATTTCTGCTACTAGCAATATTGCTATTGGTGGTACTGTTGCTGGTGTTACCACTATCACTGGCACTGGTATTAATCAACCTCTGGGCATTAACACTTTAGGACAGACAGAATTTACAGGTGCTGTTGATTTTAATTCATCAGTAACCATTGCAGGTGTAACTACAATCAATTCAGATGGAGTTCAATCCACTGGAATTGGAACTTTTAGAAGTGTTGCAATTGGAACTGATAATCCAGGTAGTACTCAAATTTATGCATCATCTAAAGGTTACACCACTGTATCAATTCGCACTGATGATGATGCAACAGGATGGCCTCTCTTACAATTTGTTGATGAAAGGGGAGG
>Ga0160423_10000089_pt1 | contig 61299 bp, 50 predicted proteins | sample CRUFie14St8metaG_FD_108191 | JGI IMG/M metagenome (GOLD analysis project Ga0160423, IMG submission 108191) | Marine microbial communities from the Costa Rica Dome - CRUD Field 142mm St8 metaG | ecosystem: Environmental > Aquatic > Marine > Oceanic > Photic zone | place: Costa Rica: the Eastern...
AGACGCGAGAGTAGCTCAGTTGGCTAGAGCGTCAGCCTTCCAAGCTGAGGGTCGCGGGTTCGAATCCCGTCTCTCGCTCTTTTTTGCACCTGCCGGTGTAGCTCAGAGGTAGAGCGTTTCCTTGGTAAGGAAGAGGTCACGGGTTCAATTCCCGTCATTGGCTCTAATTTATAAGAAATTAAAATGAATTAATAACAATAATAATAAATAACTAAACAATAAAAATTAATAAAATGGCAAAAGAAAATTTTAATCGTACCAAGCCACATCTAAATATTGGTACAATTGGTCATGTTGACCATGGTAAGACAACCCTAACAGCTGCTATTACAAAAGTACTAGCTGAACAAGGTGGTGCAGAAGTACGAGACTTTGACACTATTGATAATGCCCCTGAAGAAAAAGAGAGAGGTATTACAATTAATACTTCACATGTAGAATATGAAACCGAAAATAGACACTACGCTCACGTCGACTGTCCTGGACACGCTGATTATGTAAAGAATATGGTTACCGGTGCTGCTCAGATGGATGGAGCTATTTTAGTTTGCGCTGCTACTGATGGTCCTATGCCACAGACCAGAGAACACATTTTACTTGCTAGACAAGTAGGAGTTCCTTCAATTGTTGTTTTTCTTAACAAAGCAGATATGGTTGATGACGAGGAATTATTGGAGTTAGTTGATATGGAAGTTAGAGATTTACTTTCATTTTATGAATATGATGGAGACAATACTCCAGTGGTAACTGGTTCAGCTTTAGGAGGTTTAAATGGTGAGTCAGAATGGGTTGGTAAAATTAATGAATTAATGGCTGCAGTAGATTCATGGATACCTGAACCTGTCAGAGACAATGAGAAACCTTTTTTAATGCCAATTGAAGATGTATTTACAATTACAGGGAGAGGAACAGTAGCAACTGGAAGAATAGAAACTGGTGTCGCGAATACAGGTGACGCAGTTGATATAATTGGTATGGGAGCTGAGAAATTAGGTTCTACAATCACAGGAGTTGAGATGTTTAGAAAAATCTTAGATAGAGGTGAAGCTGGTGATAATGTTGGTATTTTATTACGAGGAATCGAGAAAACTGATATAAAAAGAGGTATGGTTATTTGTGCTCCAGGTTCTGTCACACCTCATACAAAATTCAAAGCAGAGGTATATATTTTGAAAAAAGAAGAAGGTGGAAGACATACTCCTTTCCATAATAAGTACAGACCTCAGTTTTATATTAGAACAACTGATGTTACAGGAGAAATAATTTTACCTGAGGGAACAGAAATGGTTATGCCTGGAGATAACTTAACAATAACTGTTGAGTTAATCAATGCTGTTGCAATGTCCGAAGGACTTAGATTTGCAATTAGAGAAGGAGGTAGAACTGTTGGTGCAGGTCAAATTACTTCAATTATTGAGTAAAAAACTGTTAGAGTAATCGGAAGTCTTTTAGTTTTGACTTCCTATTGCTCGTCATACGGGTGTAGCTCAATTGGTAGAGTAGTGGTCTCCAAAACCATTGGTTGGGAGTTCGAATCTCTCCACCCGTGCATTTTAAAGAAATAACATTATATGAAAATAGGATCATACATTAAAAATTCATTTGATGAATTATTAAATAAAGTCTCATGGCCAACATGGGATGAACTACAAAATAGTGCTGTAGTTGTGTTTGTTGCATCTTTAATAATTGCTCTTATAATTTTTATAATGGATTCCATTTTTGGTAAATTGATGGAGTTATTTTATGATTTTTTCTAAGAATACAATGGAAAGTAATGTGTTAGAATATAAGTGGTATGTTCTCCGTGTTGTTGGGGGAAAAGAAAAGAAAACTAAATTATTTATTGAAAAGGAAATTGATAGATTAAATTTAGTTGATTATGTTTCTAGAATTTTAATTCCTACTGAAAAAGTTTACCAAATTAAAAATGGTAAAAAAGTTAGTAGAGAAAAGAATTTTTTTCCAGGATATTTATTAGTTGAAGCTAATTTGACTGGAGAAGTTCCTCACATAATTAGAGGAGTACAAAATGTAATGGGTTTTCTTGGCTCCTCCAGGGGTGGAGTTCCACTTCCAATGAGGGATATCGAAATTAATAAAATACTTGGAAGAGTTGATGAAATGGCGCTTGCTGATGAAAGCATCAATATCCCTTTTGTTGTCGGGGAAACTGTTAAAGTAATTGACGGTCCGTTTAATAGTTTCAATGCTGAAATCGAGGCTATTGATGAACAAAAAAAGAAACTAAAGTTAATTGTAAAAATATTTGGAAGAAAAACTCCTTTAGAGTTGAATTTCATGCAGGTTGAAAAAATATAGAATAAAAATATGGCAAAAGAAGTATCAGGAATAATTAAATTACAAATTAGAGGTGGTTCTGCGAACCCAGCCCCTCCTGTGGGACCCGCATTAGGTGCCAAAGGAGTCAACATAATGGAATTTTGCAAACAATTTAATGCTAGAACCCAAGACAAGGCAGGAAAAATTGTCCCTGTTGTTATTACGGTATACGCAGATAAATCATTTGAATTTATAATAAAAACGGCTCCAGCTGCAGCACAATTATTAGAAGCTGCAAAGCAGAAGAGTGGTTCTGGAGAACCAAATAGAATGAAAGTAGCCACAGTTACATGGGATCAGGTAAAAATTATTGCTGAAGACAAAATGGCAGATTTAAACGCTTTTAAATTGGAATCAGCGATGAAAATGGTTGCTGGTACCGCTAGAAGCATGGGAATTAAAATAAAAGGAGCGTTTCCAAGTAATTAATTAAGAAATAGTAAAAAGATAGTCCATGGCTAAGTTAAGTAAAAATAGAAAAAACGCTATATCAAAATTAGATTTAGATAAATCTTACTCTAGTTTAGAGGCAGCTAAAATGGTAAAAGAAACATCTACCGAGAAATTTGATGCCTCTGTAGATATTGCGGTGAAATTAGGTGTAGACCCTAGACAAGCTAATCAGATGGTTAGAGGTGTTGTTGCTTTACCTCATGGAACTGGAAAAGAATTAAAAGTTCTCGCACTCGTAACTGCAGACAAAGTAGAAGAAGCAAAAGACGCTGGGGCAGACTATGTTGGATTAGATGAGTTTATAGATAAAATTAAATCGGGATGGACAGATATAGACGTTATTATCACAATGCCCTCAGTAATGGGTAAAATTGGAGCCTTAGGAAGAGTTTTAGGACCAAGAGGGCTTATGCCTAACCCAAAATCAGGAACGGTAACTTTAGATGTAGGAAAAGCTGTTTCTGATGTTAAAAAAGGTAAGATAGATTTTAAAGTTGATAAGTTCGGAATTATTCACGCATCTGTTGGAAAAGTTTCTTTTGATGCTGAAAAAATCTCTGAGAATACAGATGAATTATTACAAACTATAATTAAATTAAAACCTTCTGCCGCTAAAGGAACTTACATTCAAAGTATTTCATTATCAAGTACTATGGGAGTAGGTGTAGAAGTTGATTCAAAATCATTAGTTTAAAATATTTATATAATATTATAAAATGACAAAAGAAGAAAAAAATCAGTTTATAGATGTACTTGATAAAAGTATTCAGGAAAATAGTAATTTCTACTTGGCAGATATCTCAGGATTAACTGCAGAAGAATCAAGTGCACTAAGAAGACTTTGCTTTAAAAGAGAAGTGTCTTTACAAGTTGTTAAAAACACTTTACTTAAAAAAGCACTCGAAAGAAATAATAACAATTTTGAAGACCTTTATGATGTATTAAAAGGAAATACATCTATCATGTTTACTGATGTTGCAAACGTTCCAGCTAAACTTATAAAAGAATTCAGAAAGAAACACGATAGACCAATATTTAAAGCAGCTCATTTAGATGACGCTTTCTACATTGGAGAAGAGCATCTAGACTCATTGTCTGAGCTTAAATCAAAAGATGAAATTATTTCGGAAATTATTACTTTACTTCAGTCTCCTGCAAAGAATGTTATTTCATCCTTAAAATCTGGTAGTTCTAAATTATCAGGGATTGTTAAAACTCTTGCAGAAAGAACTGAATAATAAAAATTGAATGCTTCCAACATTAAATTAAATAATAAAAATAATTAAAAATAAATAAAATGGCAGATTTAAAAGATTTCGCAGAACAGTTAGTTAATCTTTCAGTAAAAGATGTGAATGAGTTAGCTAATATATTAAAAGAAGAGTATGGTATCGAACCAGCTGCAGCAGCAGTAGCAGTGGCAGGTCCAGCCTCTGCTGGAGGTGGTGACGCTGGCGGAGAAGAAAAATCAGAGTTTGATGTAATACTTAAGGCAGCTGGTGGTTCTAAATTAGCAGTTGTTAAATTAGTAAAAGAATTAACAGGAAAAGGATTAAAGGACGCTAAGGAATTAGTTGATAGTGCTCCCACAACTGTAAAAGAAGCATGTGCTAAAGATGAAGCGGAAGCTTTAAAAGCTCAGCTTGAGGAAGCTGGAGCTGAGGTAGAACTCAAATAGTATACCTTTTAATACGATCGGTTTGAATCTTATAGAAATATAAGATACAAACCATTTCGTGTTTTTACAGAAAACTTTTTTTTAACCTAAAACTTAAATAGATTGTCAACAATAAATAAGACCCAAAGAACAAATTTTGCTAATATTAAAAAGCAGATGGATTATCCAGATTTTTTGGATATTCAGTTAGAAACTTTTAATGCATTTTTTCAAACTGGTACAACTGTAGATGAAAGAAAGCAAGAGGGGTTATATAAAACCTTCAATGAACTTTTTCCAATAACTGACGCTAGAAATAATTTTGTATTAGAATTTATAGATTATACAATTGACCCTCCTAGATATTCCATAGAGGAATGTGTTCAAAGAGGATTAACATATAAAGTTCCATTAAAAGTTAAATTAAAATTATACTGCACTGATCCAGACCATGAGGATTTTGAAACTATAGTTCAAGAAGTATATTTTGGAAATATACCTTTCATGACACCCAAAGGTACATTTGTTGTAAATGGTGCCGAAAAAGTTGTAGTTTCCCAACTACATAGATCTCCAGGACTATTTTTTGGGCATAGTTTTCATTCCAATGGTACAAAATTGTATTCAGCTAGGGTAATTCCTTTCAAAGGTTCATGGATTGAATTTAATACTGATATAAATGACGTAATGTATGCCTACATTGATAGGAAAAAAAAGGTTCCTGTAACAACATTATTAAGAGCAATTGGATATGAAAGTGACAGAGAAATATTGCAAATTTTTGATTTAGCTGATGAAGTAAAAGTTTCAAAAAGTGGTCTAAAAAGAGTAATAGGAAGAAAATTAGCCTCTCGAGTTTTAAAATCATGGGTTGAAGATTTTGTTGACGAAGATACTGGGGAATTAGTTTCTATTGAAAGAAATGAAGTTATAATTGAAAGAGATATTATTATTGAAAAACAACATATTAATGACATTGTTGACTCTGGTTCAGCAGTAATCTTATTACATAGAGAGGAGTCCAACGGTGAACACGCAATTATTCACAATACTCTTCAAAAAGATCCAACAAACTCTCTAAAAGAAGCTGTTGTTTACATTTACAGACAATTAAGAAGTGCTGAACCACCAGATGAAGCTACAGCTATTGGAGTTATTGATAAATTATTCTTTTCTGATCAAAGGTACAGTCTAGGAGCTGTTGGAAGACATAGAATCAATAACAGGTTAAAAATTAATACCCCTGAAGATAAATATGTTTTAACAAATGAAGATATAATTGAAATTATAAAACAACTTATTGAGTTAACAAACTCAAAGGTTGACGTAGATGACATTGATCACTTAAGCAACAGAAGAGTCAGAACTGTTGGAGATCAGTTAGCCAATCAGTTCTATATTGGCTTGAATAGAATGGCCAGAACAATTAGGGATAGAATGAATGTCAGAGATAATGAGGTATTTACTCCAACAGATTTGATAAATGCGAAAACACTTTCTTCTGTGATAAATTCTTTTTTTGGTACATCTCAACTTTCACAATTTATGGATCAAACTAATCCATTAGCCGAGGTAACTCACAAAAGAAGAGTTTCAGCTCTTGGTCCTGGTGGATTAACTAGAGAAAGAGCTGGTTTTGAGGTTAGAGATGTACATTATACTCATTATGGAAGACTTTGTCCTATTGAAACACCTGAAGGTCCAAATATTGGACTTATTTCATCACTATGCGTATATGCTAAAGTTAATGATTTAGGATTTATTGAAACACCTTACAGAAAAGTTCAGGACGGAAAAGTAAATTTAGATGAAAATCCTGTTTATCTTAGTGCTGAACAAGAAGAAGATTTAACAATCGCTCAGGCTAATGCCCCAATTGATGAGGATGGAACTTTTTTAAATGATATAGTTAAAACAAGACTAGGCCATGATTATCCTGTCACCGAACCCACAAATGTTGGTTTGATGGATGTCGCACCTAATCAGATTGCTTCTATTGCAGCATCTTTAATTCCTTTCTTAGAACATGATGATGCTAATAGAGCTTTAATGGGTTCTAATATGATGCGTCAAGCAGTTCCACTATTAAGAACTGATGCACCTATCGTTGGGACTGGTTTAGAACCTCATGTAGCTAAGGATTCAAGAGCACTAATAAATTCTGAAGGAGAAGGAACTGTAAAATATGTTGATGCTAAAAAGATTACTATTCTATATAATAAATCTGAGGAAGAAAAATTAATAAGTTTTGATAAAGATGAAAAAACATATTTATTAACTAAATTTTTAAAAACAAATCAAAATACATGTATGAATATTAGGCCTATTGTAAAAGTAGGTGATAAAGTAATAAAAGATCAAGTTTTATGTGAAGGTTACGCAACTCAAAATGGAGAGTTAGCTCTTGGAAGAAATCTAAAGGTCGCGTTTATGCCATGGAAAGGATATAATTTTGAGGACGCCATAGTGCTATCAGAGAGGGTAGCTAGAGAAGATTTATTTACATCGCTACATATTGAGGAACACAATGTATCTGTTCGTGAGACAAAAAGAGGAGCTGAAGAGTTAACACCTGACATTCCAAATGTCAGTGAAGAAGCAACTAAAGATTTAGATGAGTATGGAATGATTAGAGTAGGTTCACATGTAAAACCAGGTAATATTTTAATTGGTAAAATAACACCCAAAGGTGAATCTGATCCTACCCCTGAAGAAAAATTACTTAGAGCAATATTTGGAGAAAAAGCTGGAGACGTTAAAGACGCCTCTTTAAAAGCTAAACCATCTCATGTGGGAGTTGTAATTGGAAAATCTCTCTTTTCCAAAACTATCAAAGACAGAAGAGTAAAGGCTCAAGATAAACAAGAGTTAGAGAGTATTGATTTAGATTTTGATTCTGATGCTTTGAAGCTTAAAAAAGTATTAGTTGATAAACTATATCAACTAGTAGCAGGGAAATCTTCACAAGGGATTAATAATGTACTTGGAGAGGAAGTTATTTCTAAGTCTGTTAAGTTTACACAGAAAATATTAATGCAAGTTGATTTTTTAAGTATAAACCCAAACAAATGGACAACAAATAAACATAATAATGAACTAATAATAAAGATTATCCAATCCTACATTAGGAAATACAATGAAATTTTTGGAGACTACAGAAGAAAAAGATTTGCAATAACAATTGGAGATGAACTTCCAAGTGGAGTACTACAGTTAGCTACAGTTTACATTGCTAAGAAAAGAAAAGTAAAGGTAGGAGACAAGTTGGCCGGACGTCATGGAAATAAAGGAATTGTGGCTAGAATTGTACGTGATGAAGATATGCCATTTTTAGCAGATGGGACGCCAGTTGATATTGTATTAAATCCTCTTGGGGTTCCGTCGAGAATGAATCTTGGTCAGATATATGAAACTATATTAGGTTGGGCAGGCCAGGAATTAAATAAGAAATATTACACTCCCGTATTTGATGGAGCTTCAATAGATCAGATTAACGATGAATCTGATGCTGCTGGCATACCTAGATTTGGAAAAACTTATTTATTTGACGGAGGAACTGGAGATAGATTCGATCAACCAGCTACTGTAGGTGTGATATATATGTTAAAACTTGGTCACTTAATTGATGACAAGATGCATGCTAGATCTATTGGACCCTATTCTTTAATAACTCAACAGCCACTAGGTGGTAAAGCTCAGTTTGGAGGTCAGAGACTTGGGGAAATGGAAGTATGGGCGTTGGAAGGATATGGTGCATCAAATATATTACAAGAAATGATGACAATTAAATCAGATGATGTAATTGGAAGAGCCAAAGCTTACGAATCCATTGTTAAGGGGAAATCATTGCCCTCCTCAGGAATACCTGAGTCTTTTAATGTACTCTTACATGAGTTAAGAGGACTAGGTCTGAAAGTTTCATTTGAATAATCTTTTAAAGTTAAAAATATGACATATATAAATAAAAATAAATCTAAAAAACAATCTTCAAACTATAGTACTTTAAAGGTTAGTTTATCCTCTCCTGAGGATATATTATTAAATTCTCATGGTGAGGTAACTAAACCTGAAACAATAAATTATAGAACATATAAACCTGAGAGAGATGGTTTGTTTTGTGAAAGAATTTTTGGTCCTACTAAAGATTTTGAATGTCATTGTGGTAAATATAAAAGAATTAGATATAGAGGAATTGTATGTGACAGATGTGGTGTTGAAGTTACTGAGAAAAAAGTAAGAAGAGAAAGAGTCGGACACATTAGCCTGGTAGTTCCAGTAGCGCACATTTGGTATTTTCGAACTTTACCCAATAAAATAGGTTATCTTCTTGGACTTCCCTCAAAAAAAATGGATCAGATTATCTATTATGAAAGATATGTTGTAATACAGACAATTGAAGGAGCTTTGAATGAGGAAGGAAATCAGATTGAAGTAAATGATTTTATTACTGAGGAAGAATATTTAAATGTTTTAGAAAATTTAGATCCTACAAATCAACATTTATCTGATTCTGACGAAAATAAATTTATAGCTAAGATGGGAGCTGAAGCTCTCATTGAAATGCTTAGTAGAGTTGACTTAAATTCTCTATCAAATGAATTAAGACATAAAGCGAAAAATGAAACTTCACAACAAAGAAAGACAGAGTCATTAAAAAGATTACAAGTAGTTGAGGCTTTTAAAGAGGCTCAATCACATACTGAAAACAGACCTGAATGGATGGTATTAAAGGTCCTACCTGTTATTCCACCTGAATTGAGACCTTTAGTGCCTTTGGATGGTGGTAGATTTGCAACTTCTGATCTGAATGACTTATATAGAAGAGTTATTATTAGAAATAATAGGCTTAAAAGATTAATGGAGATTAATGCACCTGAAGTAATTCTTAGAAATGAGAAGAGAATGCTACAGGAAGCTGTAGATGCTCTTTTAGATAACTCAAGAAAATCTGCTGCAATTAAAACAGAAGGTAATAGACCTCTAAAATCTTTATCTGACTCCTTAAAAGGAAAACAAGGGAGATTCCGTCAGAACTTATTAGGTAAAAGAGTAGATTACTCTGCAAGATCAGTTATTGTTGTTGGTCCTGAGTTGAAATTACATGAATGTGGTTTGCCAAAAGATATGGCTGCTGAATTATATAAACCTTTTATCATCAGAAAGCTCATAGAGAGAGGTATAGTAAAAACAGTAAAGTCAGGGAAAAGAATCATTGATAACAGAGAGCCGGTAGTTTGGGATATTTTAGAGAATGTAATGAAGGGGCATCCAGTATTATTAAATAGAGCTCCGACACTCCATCGACTTGGGATACAAGCTTTTCAACCTAAAATGATCGAAGGAAAAGCAATTCAACTTCATCCCTTATCTTGTACAGCTTTTAACGCCGATTTCGATGGAGATCAAATGGCTGTCCATTTACCTTTGGGCGAAGAAGCTATTTTAGAGGCTCAAATCCTTATGTTAGGCTCACATAACATTCTAAATCCAGCTAATGGTGCTCCAATAACTGTACCGTCTCAAGACATGGTTTTAGGTTTGTATTATATGACAAAAGCTCGAAAATCAACAGATGACTTTTTAGTCAAGGGAGAAGGTAAAACATTTTACTCATTAGAAGATGTAAAGATAGCGTATAATGAAAAAATAATTGATCTTCACGCTGTAGTAAATGTTAGAATTACAGGGCGTGACGGAAAATTAAATATTAAAGAAACTACTGTTGGTAGAGTTTTATTCAATGAATTTGTACCACCCGAAGTTGACTTTGTTGATGAACTTTTAACTAAAAAGTCACTTAGAGATATAATTGGAAGAATACTTTACAAATGTGGAGTGCCAAGAACAGTTAAATTTCTAGACGATATTAAAGGTCTTGGATATAATATGGCTTTTAAAGGAGGTCTATCTTTTAATTTAGGAGACGTAATTGTTCCTAAGGAAAAGGTTGAATTATTAAATGATGCACATACAAAAGTTGAAGATGTTAAGAATAACTATAATATGGGGTTTATTACCAACAATGAAAGATATAACCAAGTCATTGATATTTGGACGAATACTAACGCAAAACTCACAGATACTGTAATGAGAGATATGATTAACGATAATCAAGGATTCAATTCAGTATACATGATGTTAGATTCTGGAGCTAGAGGTTCTAAAGAACAAATTAGACAATTAGCTGGAATGAGAGGATTAATGGCAAAACCAAAAAAATCTGGAGATCATGGAGAATCAATTATTGAAAACCCAATTACTACAAATTTTAGTGAAGGTCTTTCAATTTTAGAATATTTTATATCTACTCATGGTGCTCGTAAAGGACTTGCAGATACTGCTCTTAAAACAGCAGATGCGGGATATTTAACTAGAAGATTAGTTGATGTGGCTGCGGATGTTGTAGTAACTGAACACGATTGTGGAACTCTCAGAGGTTTAACAATAAGTGCATTGAAGAAAAATGAAGATATTGTTGAAACTTTATATGATAGAATAGTCGGAAGAGTATCATTACACGATATTTTAGACCCTAATAATGATGAATTAATTTGTAAATCTGGAAGTGAAATAACAGAAGAAGTAGCCCAGAAAATTACAGATGCTGGTATTGAAGAGGTTGAAATTAGGTCTGCGTTAACCTGTGAAACTAAAAGAGGAATATGTTCCCAATGTTACGGAAGAAGTTTGTCAACATCAAAAATGGTTCAAAAAGGAGAAGCTGTAGGTGTTGTTGCGGCTCAATCTATCGGAGAGCCTGGTACACAACTTACACTTAGAACATTTCATGTTGGTGGGACCGCATCCAGATCTGCTGTTGATGCAAGTGTAGTTATTAAAAAACCGGGAGTTATTGTTATAGATGATTTAAGAACAATTAATACTACAGATGAAAACGGAAATAGTATTGAATTAGTAATTTCTAGATCTGCTGAATTGAGAGTAATAGATCCTAAACTAGATATCGTTATCGCTACACACAATATTCCATATGGTTCGTCCATCTATATCAAGGAAGGTCAAGTTAAAAAAGGTGATATTATTTGTGATTGGGATCCGTATAATGCTGTTATAATTTCTGAAATTGATGGTACAACAGAGTTTGATTATATTGAGGAGGGAGTAACATACAGATTAGAACAAGACGATTTAACAGGATTTAAACAAAAAGTGATAATAGATAGTAGAAATAGAAAACAATCTCCAACAATAGTTGTAAATGGATCTAAAAAAGATGGTCAAAGATCTTATAATATTCCTGTTGGGGCAAATGTCTCTTTGGACGATGGTCAGAAAATCAAAAAGGGTACAATTCTGTGTAAAATCCCAAGAACCATAGGTTCTTCAGGAGATATTACAGGAGGTCTTCCAAGAGTTACTCAATTATTTGAAGCGAGAAACCCTTCTAACCCCGCGATTGTTTCTGAAATTGATGGAATTGTATCTTTTGGTTCGAAGATAAAGCGAGGAAATAAGGAAATAATTATCACTTCTAAAGATGAACAAGTGAAGAAGTATTTAGTTCCTCTATCTAAACATATATTAGTTCAAGAAAATGATTTTGTAAGAGCTGGCTCTCCACTATGTGATGGAGTGATTACACCTAGAGATATTCTTGCTATTAAAGGTATTAAAGAAGTACAAGAGTATATTGTAAATGAAGTTCAAGAAGTTTATAGATTACAGGGAGTGAAAATTAATGATAAACATTTTGAAGTTGTTGTTAGACAAATGATGAGAAAAGTTGAAGTAGTTGACTCTGGAGATACTAATTTGTTAGAAAAACAATTAGTTGATAAACATGACTTTATGGAGGCTAATGATAGAATATTTGATAAGAAATATGTTGAAGACCCCGGAGACTCAGAAATTTTTCAATCAGGTCAATTAGTGACTGTTCGACAGCTTAGGGAAGAAAATTCCAAACTTAAAAGAAAGGATATGAAGTTAGTAGAAGTTGTAGATGCTACTCCTGCAGTCTCTTCTCCAGTACTCCAAGGAATTACCAGAGCGTCTTTACACACAGACAGCTGGGTTTCGGCTGCCTCTTTTCAAGAAACAACAAAAGTCCTCAATGAAGCCTCAATCAGAGCTAAAATAGACACACTCAAAGGTCTTAAAGAAAATGTAATTGTTGGACATAAAATCCCAGCAGGTACAGGACTTTATAATAGTAAAGATTTGATAGTTGGCTCTCAAGTTGAAATGGAAAAAATAGAATCTTCAAAAAATGATAAAACCGATGAGGATATAGTAAATTTATCTGAAGTTAATCAACCAAAAGAAGTTTCATAAAAAAATAAAATTATGTCTGATGATAAGAAAAAAGAAGGATTGAATATTGAATTATCTGAGGAGGTGTCTGAGGGTACTTATAGTAATTTAGCAATAATTAATCATTCTCCCTCAGAATTTATTGTAGATTTTATTCAAATGATGCCAGGTATTCCTAAAGCCAAAGTAAAGTCTAGAGTCATTTTAACTCCTCAACATGCTAAAAGACTAATGAGAGCGCTAAATGATAACATTTCAAAATTTGAAGGTCAATTTGGAGAAATTAAAGATATTGACCCTAATCAAGGAATTCCTATGAATTTTGGAGGACCCACAGCTCAAGCTTAAAACTAGGTATTAATTCAATAATGTAATAACTAAAATATTAATTTATTAAAATTAATTTCTTTGTTTATACTTATTCTGAGGCTTTCATCTAACCTTTGATTATTAAATATCCCATTTTCAGTAATTATAGGAAGAAAAATTTGTATTCCATTTAATTTTAATAAAAAACCGCTACCAAAAGCGATTTTACTATTAGTGAATTCATTTTTATTAGCGTATCCTAACTCTGAATATATATTTAAAAATTTATAAATATTGTAGTTTGTACTTAATGACATTAATAAATTATCTGACACTATTTCTGTACGATGTTTAAGACCTCCTTCTCTAATAAAAATTTGTTTACTTAAATTTCCTAAATTTTCTCTGGAGAATGTTTTTTCAGAAAAGGAATAGTCCATGCTACCGTTCCACGCTGACATTTGAAGACTATATTTATCATGTACAGCATTTATTTTAGATATTCCTGTGTATATTCTAGTATTTAGTTTTTTATTTTTATTGATTTGATATGTATAATTAAATTCTAAATTATATTTTACAAAGTCTTTTGCATTTTCAATGTTGAAATTATATCTATATGGGTTAATAGTTCTATCATTTTTAAAACTATAATTTAAATTTATAAATCTTTTATTTTCTTCAATATTATGAAAACTAGACTCAAAGCCTGAATCAAGATTTCTGGGAATTCCTTCTTTAATAATAAAATTATAATTAACTTTAAAAATATTAACTTTTTTACTTCTTAAATTCTTATTATTCAAAATTAAATCCAATCCTGGATTAATTTTTTTGTACGTATATTCTGGATTATAGTTGAATTGTTCAAAATTAAAAAACAATTTAATTTTAGAAAAAATGGAAGAATGAGAGTATTTATTCATAGCAAAATTTCCTCTTCCAATTAATTTTTCTGTACCAAAACTATACATTGGAGATAGTTTAAAAGAAAAACCACCTTTAGGAATAAACGTATTATATATACTTAATCCTATTGAATATTTATTGTATTCATTCCAGGTCAGTTGTGGATGATAAAATATTTGTGTTTTTTCTGGATTATAAAGACTACCTAGTATCTGTAACTTTAGAGGTTCACATTGTTTGAATAAGCCTTTAGTTCTAGAAATATTATTATTTCTATTAATTTCAGGCATAACTCCAAAATAATCAATACGAATATGATCGAATTCATCATTTAAAAAAGTTATTTTTTTATTGTTTTTAAATCCATCTACCCATATCTCATCACTTATTTTATCTTCTTTAACTCCGCAAATAACAAGAGGCCCTGGAACAGTTCCATTATTCTTCAAAGTAATATTTAACTCTGTAGGCTCTTTTTCTATTTTGGAAATTGAGTAATCTAGTTTATTTGTTGTGGTAATCATGTTATTAAAGAACCAGGACAGATCTTTTGATGTTTTATCTTCAAATATTTTTTGTAAATCCTTGGGTTTTGGATGTTTATATTTCCAAGTTTCAAAATATTCTTTCATACATTCATCAAATAGTTCTTGACCCAAATATGACGCTAAATATTCAAAACAAACTGCAGTTTTCATATATACGATACCACCATAATTTATTGGTGTATAATCTTCTGAGGCAAGATTGATTGGTTGATCCTTTGCAGTGTATGCATTAATAAAATATAATAATTCTCCCATAATATTTTTATCTGTTACTTCGTCAAGATCAAAAATATTTAATAAAGATTTTGGAATATTGTCAGTAATTTTTTTGTTAGGATATTTTGTTTTCATGTATCTATGTTCATAGTATGAGTTAATTCCCTCATCCATCCAAGCAAAATCTCTTTCATTATTCCCCAAAATACCATAAAACCAATTATGTCCAACCTCATGCATAATTACAGTTTCTAAAGCTCTTGAGTTACCACTTTCTCCAATTACTGTAACATTTGGGTATTCCATTCCACCCCCAGCAGCTATAGTTCCATCTACTGCGGTACAGTGATTATACGGATAATCTCCGTTCCATAGAGAATAATAGTAAACAGCATCTCTCATATACTCAATAGACCCCTTCCATAAGTGAGCTTCATTATTTGTAAACATTGTATATAAATTAACAATTCTCTCAGAAAACGGTAGTTTTACACTACCTTTTAAAACATGATACCTTTTGTCTGCAAACCAAGCGAAATCATGAATATTTTCTTGATAAAAATGCAATGTTTTGGTATTACTATCTGATTTTGGGAAACTCATATCAGAACTAAATTCTAATTTTTTTTTAGTAATTTTTGCTAGACTATCTAATCGAATTTTTTCTTCTATATTTTGAAGATCACCAGTTGAACCAACAGTATAATTCATAGGAAGTGTAATACTGACATTGAAGCTTCCATATTCGGAATAAAATTCACCTTGACTTAAATATGGCATGATATGCCACCCATCTTGGTCATAAACAGCTGGTTTTGGATACCACTGAGTAATCATGTAAGATTGTTCTACATGTCCAAGTCTTGAAAATTTAGCGTTTGGTATTTTAACTTTAAATGGAGTTTTTATAGTAATTGATTCTCCAGCTCTTATGGGTTTATTTAATATTAGTTTACAAATATCGATGTGGTCTGGGTGAAATTTCCATTCCACTCTTTTCCCATTAATAGTAAAATTTAAATCACTAATATAACCTCTTTCATCTTCTTCAGCGTACCATAATTCAGTGTTACCATTATCTAACTCATGTTTCGCAAGTTTTGTAGAGTTATTTTTATAGGCATTTGGCCAAATATGAAACCATAGAATATCTAAATCATTTGGAGAATTGTTGGTATATTCTATAGTTTGTTGAGCGATAAGAGTATGATTTACATCATTTAAAACTACATCAATTTTATGGTTAACTTCTTGTTGAAAGTAGTCTTGAGAGAATAATGATAAGTTAAAAATTAACAAGAAAGATAATATTGGTTTTTTCATGCTAAATAATCAATAAATCTAAAATAACAAAGAACCCAAAAATTAAAGAACCAAATCCATTTGTAGTAAAGAATGCTAGGTTCACATTTTTTAAGTTGTCCTCAGAAACTAGCCTATGTTGGTAAATAAGAAGAGCTGCGAAAATTGAAAAACCTATCCAATAAAATTCTTTAAAATGAAATTTTAGTCCTATGAAAATTAAGATTATAATTGTAATTACATGAAATAGTTTAGAAAAATTCAAAGCGTTTTTTTTTCCTATTTTTACTGGTATTGAATAAAGTTTATGTTTTTTGTCAAACTCATGGTCCTGTAAGGAATAAATAATGTCAAATCCACTCACCCAAAATAAAACGGTAGCTGAGAATAGAAGTGGTAGAACATCAAATGCTTCATTTACCGCTAAATAAGCCCCCAATGGAGCTAATGATAGACCCAGCCCTAGAAACAAGTGGCAAAGAGCAGTAATTCTTTTAGTGTAACTATACCCTAAAATTATTGTGAGAGCAACTGGAGAAAGATAAAAACATGTTTTATTTATTAAATAGCTTGTACTTATAAAAAATATACAGTTAAGGATAACAAACGTCAGGGCATTATTAGCTGAGATTGTTCCATTTGGAATTTCTCTGTTTTTTGAGGTTCTTTTGTTTGCTTTATCAATTTCTCTATCAATATATCTATTAAATGCCATAGCAGCTGACCGGGCAAAAATCATACATAAAACTACATATATAAATATTGTCCAATCAATTGTTTTTTGAGGTGCTGATAAAAAGAATCCTATGAGGGCAAAAGGTAATGCGAAAATGGTATGACTAAACTTTATAAGAGAAAGATATTTTTTCATGTGAATGATTTAATCCTTTATGATTTAAAAATAAAAGTTTATAAATTAATTATAGATAAACATAATTGTTTTTTATAATCTTGCATCAAATCTATTAAAAATAAACGATTGAAGGTAAATTTTAATTTACGATATTTGCGATTGAATTTAATTTCAGATGACTAAGCAGATAAATACAATTAAAGGGATGAGAGATTTCTCTTCCTCTGTAATGTTTCGAAGAAACTATATTTTTTCAGTAATTAAAACTACATTCGAAAAATATGGTTTTTTTCCAATTCAAACACCTGCAATGGAAAGTCTAGAAACACTCTCTGGTAAGTATGGAGATGAAGGAGATAAATTAATTTTTAAGGTGTTAAACTCTGGAGATTTTTTATCTAAAATTGAATTAGATAATAATATTACTTCAAATACATTATCAAAACAAATATCTCAAAAAGCCCTTAGATATGATTTGACAGTTCCACTTGCTAGATATGTTGTTAAAAACAGAAATGATATTATTTTTCCTTTTAAAAGATATCAAATACAAAATGTTTGGAGAGCAGATAGGCCTCAAAAAGGAAGATTTAGAGAATTTTTTCAATGTGATGCGGATATAATTGGAACAAAATCTTTAATTTCAGAAATTGAACTAATTCAATTGTATGATGAGATATTTTCGTGTTTATCTATCCCAAATATAAATATTTGTATCAATAATAGAAAAGTATTAATTGGTATGGTTGAAGTAATGAATGCGTGTTCATTATTTAATGAAATTGTAATTATTCTAGATAAAATTGATAAGATTGGATTAGAGGAAGTTAAAAAAGAAATATCACTTTTAGGAGTTAAAGCTGAATCAATTAAAATTTTAGATAAATTTTTGTCGATTAAAAAAATAACAGAATTAAAAGAACTATTATGTTCTTCCAAAATTGGAATTCAGGGAATTGAAGAGCTAGAGTTTATTTTTAAAAATTTGGAAAATCTAGGACTAAAAACATCAAAATTAAAATTTGATATTACTCTAGCGAGAGGAATAGATTATTATACAGGATGTATTTTAGAAGTAAAACAAAAAAATATAAACATTGGTTCATTAGGTGGAGGTGGAAGATATGATGACTTAACTGCTCTTTTTGGTTTAAATGATGTTTCGGGAGTTGGTGTTTCCTTTGGTGTTGATCGAATTTATATTGTAATGGAAGAACTTAACCTTTTTCCATTAGACATTGATAAAACGATAAAAGTCTTAATCATAAATTTTGGGGAAGATGAACAAATATATTGTTTAGATGTTTTGCAGAAACTTCGAAACGAAGGAATTTCTTCTGAATTGTACCCATCAATAGCTAAAATGAAAAAACAAATGAACTATGCCGATAAAAGAGGTGTTGAATATGTTTTGATAATTGGAGAAGACGAAATGGTTAATGGCAAGGTTGGTGTGAAAGAGATGAGCACTGGAAAACAAAGAGAGATGGAGTTGTCAGAATTTATAAATGAGATAAAATAAATGTCTGAGTTATATATAATAGGAGAGAAACCATTGACAGTTTCAGAAATATCAAGAATTATTTCTAAAAAGATTAAAATTAAATTATCTCAGTTTTCTAAAGAAAAAGTAGTTTTTTGCAGGAATTATTTAGACAATAAAATTGAAAATTCAACACATCCAATTTATGGAATTAACACTGGTTTTGGTTCATTGTATAACCACAAGATTTGTGAAAAAGATTTAGAACAATTACAGAAAAATTTAGTGCTGTCTCACGCTTGTGGTACTGGAGATGAAGTGCCTAAAGAGATAGTAAAGATTATCTTACTTTTAAAAATACAATCTCTTTCATACGGACATTCAGCCATCCAATTAGAAACTATAAATAGATTAATTGAGATGTTTAATAGAGATATCTTGCCAGTGATTTATACACAAGGATCACTGGGTGCGTCTGGAGATTTGGCTCCATTAGCCCATATGTCCTTATTTTTAATTGGAGAAGGTGAAGTAAACATACTAAATGATAAAAATATTTTTACTCGCGAAAAATCGTCTGATGTTTTATCTTTTTTAAATTGGGAACCTATTAGACTGAAATCAAAGGAAGGTTTGGCTTTGTTAAATGGAACTCAATTTATGACAGCCTACGGAATTTGGTCCCTAATAAAATCAAAGAAATTATCTTATTTATCAGATTTAATTGGATCTATTTCATTAGAGGCATTTGATTGTAGAAATGATTGTTTTGATGAATTAATACATAGTATAAGACCACATAAGGGTCAAATAACATCTGCTAAGAATATAAGATACTTTCTTGAAGGATCTGAAATTCAAAGTCAAGAAAAAATACATGTTCAAGATCCTTATTCTTTTAGGTGTATGCCTCAAGTTCATGGAGCTACCGCAGATGTTATAAGTTATGTAGAATCTGTATTTACAACTGAGATAAATTCTGTCACTGATAATCCCACAGTTTTTCCAGAACAAGACAAGGTTATTTCTGGAGGTAATTTTCATGGTCAACCATTGGCTCTGTCTCTTGATTATTTAGCTTTGGCAATATCTGAATTGGGTAGTATTTCTGAAAGAAGGACTTACCAACTTATCTCTGGGTTAAGAGACTTACCATCATTTTTAGTTGCAAATCCTGGATTAAACTCTGGAATGATGATACCACAATATACGGCTGCTAGTATTGTAAGTCAGAATAAACAACTATGTTCTCCTGCTTCAGTAGATTCAATAGTGTCTTCAAATGGTCAGGAAGATCATGTGAGTATGGGAGCAAATGCCGCTACTAAATTATATAGAGTTATAGAAAATGTGGAAAGAATTTTGTCGATTGAGTTAATTAATGCTGCTCAAGCTCTAGATATTAGAAAACATCGCTCATCAACTTTTATAGAAAATATAGTTAAGAAATATAGAGAGAAAGTTGATTTTTTAGAAAAGGATAGAGTTTTGTATACAGACATTGAGAAGTCTATAGAATTTTTAAAGTCTTTAGAGATAGCGAAATAATCTATTGTAAAGAAATTATTTTTGGATTGAAACCTTGTTGTTTTAATCTAGTTATCCATTGATTTGCCTCGCTTTTACCTTCATCTTCTACAAATGAATAGTCAGAGGGACCTTCAATATATGTCTGAAATAAATCTTTATTAGAATTTGAAACTCCGGATAGTTGAAGTATATCACAATTATAATGTAAATTCTTGAGTTTGTTTAATTCATTTTTCGCACTGTCAAGATCTATAAACGAACTTAATATAATAATGTAATTTCCATTAAAATCTGATTTATAGTATACTAAATTTTCATCATCTGTAATTTCTTCATTAACATCACTTTTGATGTTATTATCAATTTCATTTGTGATTTCATTTTTTTTAGACAAAGAATCTATGTCTACATATTCATACCCTAGATATGCTAGCAGGATTATACCAAATAATAAAATAAAGTATTTAATTGCGTTTGTATTTTTAGAAGGTTTTACAGATTTTGCTGGTGACTCTTCATTAAGACTTTCTTCAACCTTGTATGTTCTAGTCTTTTCATTATCAACTGGTGATTTTTTTTCTGTTCCCTTTTTCTCCTGGATTTGATTTAGTCTTTCCCTAAGAATTCTAAGTTTTTCTTCGTTATTTTTATCACTCATCATTAAATTTTTATCAATGCTAATATAAATATTTATTTTATAGTTGATTCAATGCAATGGTCAAAAAGTTGCATCAGTGTTACTCCAAGTTCTTTTGCTTGTTTTGGTATTATACTTTCTTTAGATAGACCAGGAATTGTATTTATTTCGATAATGTAAGGAATATCGTCCATAATTATGTAATCAATCCTGCAAATACCTTTTAAGTTCATTTTTGAATATACATCTTCTGTAATTTGTTGAACTTCATCAGTAATTTTTTTGTTTATCCTTGCAGGTGTTATTTCATTAGAAAGTCCTTTATATTTTGCTTCAAAGTCGAAAAAATCATTTTGGCTTACAATTTCTGTTATTGGAAATGCTGTTATTTTATTGTGTAAAATTCCTACTCCACAACTAATTTCAATACCATCAATAAATTGTTCTATCAATACTTTCTTGTCATGCTTTTGTGCTAATTTTATCGCTTTTGTAATTTGAGAACTATATTTTACTTTTGAAACTCCAAAGCTAGAACCTGACTGATTAGGCTTGATAAAACACGGAAGTCCTATTTCTTTAATAATTACAGTGTTGTTAATTGTGTCACTATTATCAATACAAATTGAATTTGGACATTTGAAACCCAAGTTTTTTAATTTTTGGTTGCACAAAAATTTATTAAATGTTATAGCTGATACTGCCGCATTACAACTACTGTAAGGCATATTTAAATTATCAAAAAAATTTTGAATATTTCCGTTTTCAGCTGGTGGCCCGTGTAAAGCCATAAATACATAGTCAAATGATAAAATACTGTTGGATAATTTAACCGTAAAATCTTTTTTGTCAACGAAATAATAACTTTCATCGATTATTGCATTCCATTCATTGTTTTTTAAATGAATAATGGTTCCCTTATATTTTTCAGGATTTAAGTTGTCTAAAACTACATTTGCGCTCTTTAGTGATATTTCATATTCTGCAGAGTCTCCTCCTGTTAAAATTGCTATTTTTATCATACTATTATTATTAATACAAATCTATAAATTAATATACTTAATTACATTTGATATTTTTTATATTTGTGCTTCTTTATTAACAGAACGTTGACATTATTTTACAAATATTTAAAAATTCTTTTGATATGAATGACTATGATTTTTTAACCCAATATTGTGAACACAACACATTTATAAATTGTAGAATCATATGAATTTAAAGAATTTTATTAATAAAATATTTTTAAAAAGCAAGCTTTTTAGTTTTCACTTTCTTTCAGCCTCTATTTGTACAATAATATTATTCTATTTTCTTTTAATTTATTTAGACAATTATACTTTAAATGGAGAAGAATTTAAATTACCAGATTTTCAATCATTAACTACAGAGAAACTTGATATTGAAATAAAGTCATTAGGACTTGATTATGAAATTATCGATTCTGTATACACTGATTCTGTAGTTAGAGGAACTGTCTTTACCCAAGTACCAACTCCTGGAACTTTTATTAAAAAAGGTAGAAAAGTTTATATTACACTTAACTGTTTAAATAGACAAAAGTTTTCTATTCCAGACATTTATAATAAGTCTGAGAGACAAGCAATTAATCAGTTAAAATCCAATTTTAATACTAAATCAATTAAATCTTTAAATTATAGTGATATTTCCTCTGTAGTAGTTAAAATGATGGTTGGAGAAATGGAAGTTTTTCCCGGTCAAAAACTTATTTCAGGAACTACAATAAAACTATTTTTTGGAGGAGGAAGAGGTTCAAATAAAATTGAACTCCCAAATATGATTGGATATACATTGGAAGATTCCTATCTAATCCTCAAAGAAAATAACTTGAATATAGGAGAAATTATTTTTAATGGTGTAATTACTGATACTTTGAGAGCATTGGTATATAATCAAAGACCAATACCTGAATCCAAACTTCAATTCGGTGATATGGTTGATTTAGAAATAAAACAAACACTCGATACAACAATTTCAGTAGATTCAATAATTTTAAAATGAAAAGATTCATCTTTTTTTCGATATTGTTATCAATAAATGTTTTTTCACAAGAAATAGAATCTCATTTATTAGTAAATTCGATATTAGACAAGAATGAACATTATTACTCAAAAAAATCATTTTCTAATCTTGTAGTTCCATTCATAGATGATTTTTCATATAAATCAAATATTCCAGATACATCGTTATGGGAAAATAAATCCGTATTTGTCAATAGAAGCTACGGATATAATCCAATCACAATTGGTGTTGCTACATTTGATGGTTTAAATAGTTTTGGGAGACCATATAATATAAATTTAACTGGTACAGACTCTGAAAATGCTGATACTTTAACCTCAAGAATAATTGATTTATCTGGGTTAGATTCAGCTTATTTTATGTTTTTTTATCAATCACAAGGACTAGGAAATGACCCACAAGTTACTGACTCACTAATTTTAGAGTTTTCCGCAGAAATAGATAGTTTTGGAAATAATGTATGGAATACTATTTGGAAGAATCCTGGCAGTACTGTTCATGATTTTAAAAAATTTGTATTTGTTTTTTCAGACACTAATTATCTTAACAACAAATTTCAATTTAGGTTTAGGAATCTTGCATCTGTTACTGGAAACTTTGACCACTGGAATATTGATTATGTAAAATTAGATGAGTACAATAATAGTTCTGATACTTCAAGTCTTAATGATGTTGCTTTCTTTAGAGAAACACCTAAAATTTTAAGAAGATATAGAGAAATGCCTTGGATTCATTTTGTAAATGATATTAATCTTGAAATGAATGATTCCTTAGACATTATTTTAAGAAATAACTCTCAAAATATTCAATCAATTGATTACAGGTATGATATATTTAAAAATACAAATTTAGTATACCATTATCCAACCATAGGGGGTAACAACTCTACTAGGAATGTTGATGTTCCTCCATTTTTTAGTGGAGGTTTATATTCTTTTAATTCACCACCCGTAATGCTTGACAATCAGATGTTCCCCGTATCTTCTGCAGATAGTGCTGAATTTATTTTTAGAAACTCTATAAATACACCACCGGATGATTATAAATTAAATGATACAGTATATCACACCCAAAGATTTTATAGTCATTTTGCTTATGACGATGGTAGTCCCGAATCTGCATATGGAATTAATGTAACTGGAGCAAAGTTAGCGTATGAATTCAAACTAAATAGGCCTGATTCTATAAGAATGATACAATTTAAGTTTGTTGAAATGCATGAAAATTTAGAAGGAAATAAATTCTTACTAACTATTTGGAATAATAATAACGGGTTTCCTGGTAATAAAATTTATTCTGATACCGTTGAAGTTAGATATCAGGACAGAGGTAAATTTAATAACTATTACTTGAAAAAAGGCGTTGGCGCTGTTGGTACTTTTTTTATTGGTTGGGAACAATTAACTGATGATATATTAAATTTGGGATTGGATAAAAATTCTATTTCGAATGAGTATATGTATTATAATGTTGGAAATGGTTGGATAAATTCTCAGTTTTCAGGTTCCTGGATGATAAGACCTGTTGTAAATTATGATGAACCAATTTTAAGTTCTACTCTTGAAAACAAATTTAATATTGATGTTAATATTTATCCAAACCCATTTTATGATAAAACAACGTTATATTTTAAAAATCAAAATAGTAGATTAATTCACCTCCTAGACGCAATGGGAAGAAAGCTTGTTGAAATTTATAGTGCAAATAAAGAAGTTAGTATTTATAATTATGATTTTAAAAAAGGAATATATTTTTTAAATATATTTGAAAATGACAAGAGAATTGTGAAAAAAATTATTGTAAATTAATGATTAGTTATATAGGTGGAAAAAGTCGTATGGCTAAGTGGATAGGAGAATATGTCCCAAATGATATTGAAACTTATGTTGAAGTTTTTGGAGGAGCCTTTTGGGTATATATTAACGGAGAAATACATAAAAAACCTAATTTGAATCAAGTAGTTTATAACGATTTCAATAGATATATGGTGAATTTATTTGAATGCTGCAGGACTCCAACAGAATTTTTTGAAAACATGAAAGATTTAAAAGCTCAAGATGAAAAAATGTTTTATAAATTTCAAAGAGAAATATTTAAGAATGAAGATATTAGTGAAATTCAACTTGGAGATTTTGAGTTCGCAAAAAAATATGCATACATCATGACTCAGGTTTTTTCTGGTACAAACGCAGAAAAAGCAAAGTTTATTAATTTAAAAGGAAAATATAAATCTAAATTTGACTCCTTTAGAGACAGGCTATCTAAACCAAGATTTATTGAAAAGTTAAAAAAAATATCTGTGTGTGAAAATTTAACATATAGTCAAGTAATCGAAAAATATGACTCACCAAAAACATTTTTCTATGTAGATCCACCTTATTGGAAAACTGAAAATTATTATTCACTTCATGATTTCAATTTAAAAGATCATGAAGATTTGTGTAATCAATTAGCTAAAATTACTGGCAGATTTTGTTTATCTTATTACGAATTTGATTTGTTGAGAGATTGGTTTCCAAGAGATAATTTTATTTGGAAAAGTAAAGATTTTGTAAAGGCCGCCTCAGCTCAAAAAGGAAGGTCTCAAAATAAAGGTACAGAGATTTTAGTAATGAATTATAAAAATTGATGAGTGATAAACATCAACTCTTCGAGCACTATAAATTTGTTGCAGACAAAGGTCAAGCACCTTTAAGAGTTGACAAATTTTTAATGAACTTTATAGAAAATGCAAGTAGAAGTAAAATTCAACAAAGCGCGAAGAACGGATATATTCATGTTAATGGTATTCCAGTAAAATCAAATTATAAAGTCAAAAATGGAGATGTAGTTACAGTTGAATATAGAAACCCTCCGAGACCAAATACCTTGATTCCGCAAGATATTCCTGTCAATATAATTTATGAAGACAATGATATATTAATTGTAAATAAAGAGGCTGGAATGGTAGTACACCCAGGGTTTGGTAATTGGGAAGGTACTTTAGTGAACGCATTAGCTTTCCATTTTCATAATTTACCAAATACGGGAGACGAAACACGACCTGGACTACTTCATCGAATAGACAAGAATACCTCGGGTGTTTTAGTTATAGCTAAAAATGAAATTTCAATGAAAATTATGGGAGATAAATTTTCTAATAGAGATTTGCATAGAAAATATATTACACTTGTATGGGGTGACATGAAAGAGGATGAAGGGACTATTACAGGACATATTGGAAGGAGTTTGAAGAACAGAAAAGTTATGGACGTTTTTCCAGATGGAGAATACGGGAAACACGCTATAACACACTGGAAAGTCATAGAAAGGTTTGGATATACTACCTTAATTGAATGTAAACTAGAAACAGGAAGAACTCATCAAATCAGAGCTCATTTCAAATATATTGGACACCCATTATTTAATGACGCAGAATATGGAGGAGACAAAATTCTAAAAGGAACAACTTTCACAAAATATAAACAGTTTGTACAAAATTGTTTTAAAATTTGTAATAGACAAGCTTTACACGCAAAATCATTAGAATTTATGCATCCTGTCAAAAATAAATTAATGAAATTTAATACTGATTTGCCTGAGGATTTCTCGAAAATATTGATTAAATGGAGAAAATATGCGACTCATCAAATGTAATTTATAATTAATGATTAAGTCTCTTCAAGCAAACCTATAAATTAATATTATGAAAAATTTTTATATTGGATTTATTTTATTATTTTTTTCCTGTGATAAATCAGAACAGATGGTTCTTGTTCAGGATGTTGGAGAGGCACAAGGTACATTTTATAACATTCAATATCTTTCTGAAAATGGTAAGTCGTATAAAATTCAGATAGATAGTTTGTTGAAAAGAGTTGACAGTTCAGTTTCTATCTATAAATCTTATTCTATTATATCTAAATTAAATAACGGAGAAAAAGTGCAAACTGATGATATTTTTAACTCTGTTTACTCTGAAGCAGTAAATGTATATTTAACTACCGAGGGTTATTTTGATTGTACCGTTTCTCCATTAGTTTCTTATTGGGGGTTTTACACGAATTGGGGACAAAAAAATATTGATGTAGATTCTTTAAGGATTCAAGAGATTTTAAAGAGTGTTGGAACAAATAAAACTTATAGATTAGATAGTTCTGTGTTTTTAGAACCTGACGTTCAAATAGATTTTAATGCAATTGCTCAAGGATTTTCTGTAGATTTAATTGCTGATTTACTTGATGATATAGATATTCACAATTATCTGATAGAAGTTGGTGGAGAAATAAAAGCTAGTGGAGTAAATGAAGATAATAAGGTTTGGAAAGTTGGAATAGATAAACCTTTAGCAGAGATAGATATATATGATCGTTTTCAGTTTATATTAGAATTGGACAATAAATCATTGGCTACTTCAGGTAATTACAGAAAGTTTTATGAAAAGAACGGAGTTAAATATTCTCACACTATAAATCCTATGACAGGATATCCAGTACAAAACCGTTTGTTAAGTGTTACTGTTATGACAAATAAGTGTTCTTTAGCAGATGCTTATGCTACAGCTTTTATGTCGATGGGAGTTGAGAAAACCAAAAAATTAGTAAATTTTATTGATGATCAGTTAGACGTTTATTTGATTTATACAGATAAAGATGGAAGTTGGAAAACTTATATTAGTCCAGGAATGCAAGAAAAAATAATTAATTAATCTTCTTTTTTACATTTTTCATCTGGTTCAGCACCGCAAAATCCACATGCCTCACCTTCTTTATTCAAAAATGGATTCTGACTTGCACATGTGCCTGAAAACTCTCCATTTTTTTTTAATAATATTTTTATTCCTATTCCAGCAAATACAAAAACCATAAATCCTAATGAAATTAAAAATAAACTTAAGAAGTTGTCCATAGTAATTAAATTGTATGCAAAATTATAGGTTTTATTAGGATTAACTAAGTTTGCATTAAATAATTTATTTTATGAGAAAAAAAACAGAAGCATTTTCTAGGCTTTTAGAAATAATGGATGAATTAAGGGAGCATTGTCCTTGGGATAAAAAACAAACTATGGAAAGTCTGAGATATTTAACTATAGAGGAACTGTACGAACTTTCTGATGCAATTTTGAACAAAGATATGGAAGAAATAAAAAAAGAACTCGGAGACATTTTATTACATATAGTCTTTTATGCTCGAATTGCCTCTGAAACAAAAGATTTTGATATTTCTGATGTAATACATAGTGTATGTGATAAGTTAATACGCAGACATCCTCATATTTATGGAGAGGTTAGAGTGTCTAGTGAGCAAGAAGTTAAAGAAAACTGGGAAAAGTTAAAATTAAAAGAAGGAAAAAAATCTGTGTTAGAGGGAGTCCCAAAATCTTTACCAGCAATTGTAAAAGCGTTCAGGATTCAAGAAAAAGTTAGAGGAGTTGGCTTCGATTGGGAAAATAAGAATCAGGTTTGGAAAAAGGTATTAGAAGAAATTGAGGAACTTAAGGTTGAAGTAAAAAATGGTGATCATGATAGAATAGAATCGGAATTTGGAGATGTTTTGTTTGCTCTTACTAATTATTCAAGATTTATTAATGTAAACCCTGAAGATGCATTAGAAAAAACAAATAAAAGATTCATGCAGAGGTTCAAGATTATGGAACAATTAATTAAAAATAAAAAATTACAAATAGATAAAATGAATTTGGTTGAATTAGATAAATTTTGGGAAAAAGCTAAAAAACAATATTTAACAAACAAGCCCTCTAAATAATTCTCTATATTAGCTAGCAAAAATGAAAAAAATTCTAATTTTCTTTATTTTGACTTATTCATTTGTTATTTTAAACGGTCAAAATTTCGACGGATTTGCTTTATACAACTCTCAGGGCTCAAATACAACTTATTTAATTGATGAAAATCAAAATATAGCTCATACCTGGAATTTAAATACCGAATGTAATTACACTGTTTTATTGAAAAAAAATGGTAATTTAGTACGAGGAACTAAGTATAATAACAATATTTTGAACGGAGCAGCTCAGGGTGGTAGAGTACAGGAAATCGCTCCAGATGGAACTATAGTTTGGGATTATATTTACTCTAGTTCAGAACATTTAAGTCACCATGATATAGCATTAATTGGAGATAATGTTTTGTTGACAGCTTGGGAAGTAAAGACACAGCCTGAGTTAATTGCAGCGGGTTATACAGGAAATATTGGAAATAATGGGAAATGGCCAACACATTTTATTGAGTTAGAAAATGACGGAAATGGTGGAGCAATAATTGTTTGGGAATGGCATATTTGGGATCATTTGTGTCAGGATGTTGATCCTAATAAGCCAAATTATGTAAATAATATCGCAGACCATCCAGAGTTAATTGATATTAATATGATTCAAGGAGGCGGTGGTGGCCCTGGGGGAAATAGTGGTGATTGGTTTCATGTAAATGGAGTTCATTACAATGATGAGCTAGATCAAATTGCTTTTTCTTCAAGATTCTCCTCGGAAATTTATATAATAGATCATAGTACTACAACTCAAGAAGCTTCTTCACATAATGGTGGAAATTCCGGAATGGGAGGTGATATTTTATACAGATGGGGAAATCCTTCTAATTATGGTATGTCAGGAAGTCAGGTTATTCCATCAGCAGTTCATGATGTTAGGTGGATACCTAACGATGGTAGACCAAACAGTGGATACTTACAAATATTTAATAATAGTGGAAATGGTAATGGTCAGTCAACTGTTGACGGAATAGAAACACCAATTGACCCTGTTAATGGATATAAATATTACAGAGCTCCAGGCCAACCTTTTGGTCCTTCCTCATATACAACTAGATATAATTGTCAGTTTTCAGCCCCTGGACAATCTGCTTCAGATAGAATGTCAAATGGAAATATATTTGTTAATGCCTCAGGGGGACAAGGGGGAGCTGGAGTAATGTATGAAGTGGATCAAGACGAAAATATTATATGGGGTCCTTACAATTCTCAATCACAAAAAGCATTCAGATATGAATGCGATTATCCGGGCATAATTGCGCTTCAGCCTTTTATGAATAATACCTTAACAACTTCTTGTTTTGATAATGTTTCAATAAATAATTTTGATTTACCTAATTTTAATTTATATCCTAATCCAACAAATTCAAATCTTTACATAGAGTTTGATAATAAGAAGTACGATAATATAGAAATTAATATATGCAATCTTCTTGGTGAATATATTTTTTCACAATCAATTGAAAATATACAAAGAGTAAATGAAATTGTAGATTTTACAACTCATGATGATGGCGTTTATTTTATAGAAATAATTGGTGATTTTGATAGAATATTTTCAGAAGCAATATTTGTAATTAGGTAAGTTATGTTTAAGAAAAAATTATTATTTCTCCTTCTTTTTTTTTTACAAATAAATATTTTTTCACAATACAACTTTTATAGAGCGGATACTGTTAGAGAAATTAAAATTTATTTTTATGACATCAACTGGGACAATATATTAGATAGTTTTTATGTAGCGGGGAATAATAATAGAGTTCTAGCGGACATCATTATTGACGGATATAGTTATGATAGTGTCGGAGTTAGATACAAAGGATTTAGTTCTGCGAGTATTAATAGAACTAAAAATCCATTTAATATTAAATTAGATTTTGTTAAAAATAATCAAAATCATTTTGGATATGATAAGATAAAACTTTCCAATTGCTACAAGGATCCATCTTTCATAAGAGAAGTGTTGTCCTATGAAATATCAAGGAAATATATGCCAAGCCCTCAGGCGAATTTTATAAATGTAATTATAAATGATACACTCTGGGGTCTTTATACCAATGTTGAAGCGATAAATAAAGATTTTTTAGTGAAACATTTCAATTCTAAGTATAATACATTCGTTAAGTGCAACCCGAAGAATATCAATATTCAAATTGGTGCAGAAAACTCAAGTTTAAGTAATGCGCACGGAATTGATAGTATAAACTATGAACCTTATTATTCAATGAAATCGGAAAATGGATGGTCTGAGTTTTATAATTTAATAGACACTTTAAATAATTTTCCTGACAGTTTATTAAATTTATTAAATATTGATCGAACATTATGGATGCATGCTCTAAATTACTCGATTATCAATTTTGACTCATACATTGGTTATGCTCAGAATTATTACATGTACAGAGACGATTCAAAACAATTTAACCCTATTTTATGGGATTTTAATATGTCTTTTGGAAGTTTCAGACTAACAGATGCATCTCAATTGTATTACAATGGGTTTAATATAGCTCAAGCGCAACAGATGGATCCTCTTGTTCATAGTAATTATATTTCTGTTGCTCCTAGACCATTAATGAGACAATTATTTTCAAATGACAGGTACAGGAAAATGTATTTAGCCCATATTAGAACTATTATGCAGGAAAATATACATAATCAAGACTATTATTCTAGATCTCAAGCTTTATATACTTTAATTGATACTCATGTTCAGAGTGATACTAATAAATTTTACTCATATTCAGATTTCATAAATAATTTAGATAATCAAGTTGTTTTATCATCTTTTATTTGTCCTGGTATCACACAGTTAATGAACAGTAGATACAATTATTTATACAATTATCCAGGTTATACTGGTCAACCTACTATAATTAATCATAATATATCACAGTTCACAAATCTTGGTGATGATCTAATTATAACTGTTGAAGTTAATGATGCATCATTTGTTGATCTTAATTATCGATTTGGTGAAAATCAAATTTTTAAAAATATTGTAATGTTAGATGATGGAATGAATAATGATGGTAATGCTAACGATGGAATTTATGGGGCTAAAATTTTAAATTGTGCAAACTCTATTGAGTATTATTTTTATGCAGAAAATGATAGTGCGGGAGTTTTTTCTCCAGAAAGAGCAGCATATGAATTTTTTTCATATGATTTTAATTTAGATCCTGGTGATTTAGTAATAAATGAGCTAATGTCAAATAATAATAGTATTGTTTTTGATGAAAATGGAGATTATGAGGATTGGATTGAGTTATATAATACAACAAATTTTCCTATATCTACCAAAGGTTTGTATTTAACAGATACTATTTCATATTTACACAAATGGGAATTACCTAATCACACAATTCACCCTAAATCTTATCTAGTCATTTGGGCAGATGATGATCAAAATCAAGGTACTATTCATTCAAACTTTAAATTATCAAATCAAGGAGAAAAAATCATTCTTTCAAACACAGATAGTTCTGTTATTGATTCAGTATCTTTTTTAACTCAGTTAGAAGACATTTCATTTGCTAGAAATCCAAACGGAACAGGTCTGTTTGAAATGATGTTACCAACTTTCAATAAAAATAATAATTTAATACTTAGCGATAATTTTGTCTTGAATGATTTTAATTTCTTTCCAAATCCATTTAATGAAAAATTGCAGATAAACACTAGTAATAGTTTTTGTATATACGATTTATTCGGAAGAGTTATTTTAGATAAAGAAAAAAGTGTTGATATAATTGATACTTCTCATTGGAAAAGTGGAGTCTATTTTTTACACTTTAAAAAAGATAATATTACCTACAGATTAATTAAAATTTGATTTTTATGAAATATATTTATTTACTAATAACTACTTTTTTTTCTTTTAAAGCCACCTCACAGATAATTACCAATTATACCACAGATGATGGACTTATCGACAATTTTGTTGAGTGTATTGAAGTAGATAATGATGATAATATATGGATAGGAACTTCAATGGGAGTACAGATGTTTAACGGACAGAATTGGATTTTATATGATGTTGCTTCTTTTCCTGGCTTGGTTTCTAATAATATAAAAGTTATTAAATCTGTTTCTAATGGAGATGTATGGATTGGTACAGATTTTGGTGCAAGTAGATTTGATGGAATAGATTGGATTGCATTTAATTCAAGTAACGGATTAAATAATAATCAGGTATATTCTGTTGATGAAGACAGTTTTGGTAACATATGGGTTGGTACACATTCTGGAGTTTCTTTTTATGATGGAAATTCTTGGTTTTCATATGGATACCCAGACCTGCACTGGAGTGGTGTTAATCGAACTGCTTTTGACTCAAACGGTGACGTATGGTTTTCATGTCCTTTAGGTGGTGTGATACAAAAAGTTGGGACGAATTTTATTTCTTATGACACATCAGATGGACTTCTTTCACAAAATATTACCGATATTAAATTAGATGATTTCGGTAATAAATGGATTGGTACAGGAAGTGGTATTTCTGTATTGAACGATAATAATAGTTCATTTATTCATCATACAAAAATGTATTTAATGCCTCCTCCAGACACATTAAATCCCGTGGTTGATTTAGAAATTGACTCATATGGAAGAATTTGGTCAGGTATTTATGTTGGATACTTATCAGAGGGAGGAGTAGCTATGTATAATGGTAATCAATGGTCTGATTATGATTATAATGTTGATGGATTAATTGGAAAAAATATTAAAGATTTAGCGATTGACTCTGAAAATAATATATGGATAGCTACAACTTCAGGGATTTCAAAATTAAATTCAATCCCATCCAGTATACATAATATTTCTGATAATTTTATTATTTTTCCTAATCCCTCAAGCGGAGAGTTATATATAAATACAAATAAATTAAATGTTCTTTCTATAGATATTTATAATTTGACTGGAGAAAAACTTTATTCAAAAAAAGTTAATCAAGAACAAGAATTTGTTTTAAAATTACATAATTTAACACGTTCAATTTATTTGTTAAAATTAACTACTGATACTGGATTTTTTGGTAAATTGTTTAAATTAAATTAACTGATTGGAATCAATCAGGACTTTAATTTTTTTATTTTAGATTTGTAAATTAATTATTAATTATTTAATAAAAATAAAATGAGGATAATTACTACAATTATAATTTTTACAATTTTTAATTTAAATGCACTTTGTCAAAATATATTTGATATTGGAATAAGAAATATTGAGATTTTCTTTAGTAATCCTAATTGGGATGATTCTCTAGATTTATATTATGCTAATAATTTAGGTCAACGGATGATTGCTGACTCTGTATTAATTGATGGTGCTGCCGATCATGATGTTGGAATTAAATACAAGGGAAATATGTCTTACAATCCCAATAATTTAAAAAATCCAATTAATATAAAATTAGATTATATAAACAATGGACAGTCAATTAATGGATATAATGTTTTAAAATTATCAAATGGATTTACTGATCCATCATTTGTTAGAGAAGTTCTGTCATATGAAATTGCTAGAAACTATATGCCAGCACCAAAAGCTACTTACGCAAGAGTTTCAATAAATGGAAATTTGATTGGTTTATATACATGTGTTCAGTCTGTAGACGATGATTTTACAAATGAAAATTATTATGAAAGAAAAGGTCCTTTATTTAAAGCAGAAAATACAGGTCTTAATATTGCAGGATGTACAGGACAGCTCGGTGTAATGCAGTATTTTTCAGATACTAATTGTTATAAACAGTCTTATGTCATGCAGTCGTCGAATGACTGGACAAAGCTTGGAAATTTCTTAGATACATTAAATAACCATTTTACATCAATAGAAAATGTTATGGATATTGATAGGACTTTATGGATGATGGCTTTTGAAAACCTTACAGTAATACTAGATGGTCCAATTAATTCTATGCCTAATAATTTTTATTTATTTAAAGACAATAATGGTAGATTTAGTCCTTCTCTTTGGGATATGAATCAATCATTTGGTGTTTTCACCGCAGGATTACCAAACCCTGTTCAGCTTTCTGATTTACAAGAGTTGGAAATTTTTCATAAAATAAATGATCCTATTAATAAATTAACAACTCAGATTTTTTCATCAGATAGATATAAAAAAATGTATGTTGCTCACATGAGAACAATTATGAATGAACAATTTGTAAATAATAATTATGGTGTCAGAGCTTTGCAATTACAACAATTAATTGATAACGAGGTGATTAATGATCCGAATATGTTTTTTTCTTACTCTGATTTTACTGGAAATTTAAATTCAAGCATAGTTTCTGGGACACAGTCTTTTGTAGGGATAACAGAACTCATGAATTCTAGAGTTTCTTATTTGCAAAATCTAAATGAATTCTCTGTAGTGCCACCAACTATTTCAATAACTAATAACTTTACAGCAACTCCACATACCTCAGTAAATATTACAGCAGATATTCAAAATTCAAATTATGTTTATTTAGGTTATAGATTTAAGTTTGCTGATAAGTTTGAAAAAATTCAAATGTTTGATGATGGTAATAACGGAGACGGAATAGCGGGAGATGGTATATATGGAGCTACAATTAATGTAGATGCTAGAGATATTCAATACTATATTTATGCAGAGAATGATGATGCTGGTATTTTTTCCCCTCAAAGGGCAGAAAAAGAGTTTCATCAAATCGCTGTTGTAAGTGGATTAGTAATTAATGAAATAATGGCATCGAATGTCTCCGAGGTAGCTGATCAGAGCGGTGAATATGATGACTGGGTAGAATTATACAATGGAGGTAATGTTGCAATTAATTTAAACGGATTTTATCTCTCTGATAATGAGAACGATTTAACTAAATGGTCATTTCCAAATAAAACTATTCAACCAAACGATTATCTAATAATTTGGTGTGACACAGCGGGAAATTCACAACCTGGAATACACACAACATATAGACTTTCTGCTGATCAGGAAGAAGTATATCTTTCTGATCCCACTGGAGTTGTTATTGATGCAGTACATTTTGTAAATATGTTAACAGATATTTCATATGCAAGAGTACCAAATGGTAATGGTACATTTATTCATCAACTTCATTCTCATAATAACAATAACAATACAATTGCAACCCTAAATGATATTAATGTTGTTTCAAATTTGAGAGTTTATCCTAACCCTTCAAATAATATGGTTTATATACTAGGGTCTTCTCACATAATAGAAGTTTTTAATACTCTAGGAAAAAAAGTATATAATTCTGCAAATGTGAATTCTATAAATATATCTGATTGGGATAGTGGAATATATCTTATTAAATCTGGAACTTCATTTGCTAAATTTATAAAACAATGATTATGAAAAAAATAATTTATTTATTAATTATTTGCTTGATGATTACATCATGTGAAAAGCCATCAGGTGAAGGTGGAACCTCAGAAATTAATGGAAATGTTACTTATTTCACAACTTCATATAATGCTCAAACATCATCTGTTGATACTAATTACTATCCAAAAGCTGGTAAAGATGTTTTTATTATTTATTCGAACAACACAAATGATTTATTTGATGATAAAACGGAAACTGATTGGAATGGTAATTTTAAATTTGAATTCTTAAGAAAAGGTAATTATACTGTATATACTTATGTTGACAGCATAGTTGTCAATGACGTTAACTATGATTATCCTGTTTTTTATCATGTAAATATTTCTAAGAATAACAGTTCTATTACTTTAGAAGATTATATCATACACAACTAGTGGAAATTACAACTTATTTAAATAAAAATTTTGAGTCTATAACATTATCTGAAATGGATAATGTGAAATTGATGAATAGAACTGATACTAAATTTGCCTTTAGCGTAAATTATCTTCCAGAAATATTGTCTAGGATGAGAAATTTTTATAAAGTACTTGAAATAGACAATGAAAGAGTTCATAGTTATAGATCGCTCTATTATGACACAGATGATAGAAAGTTTTATTTAGATCATCATAACCAAAGAGTTAATAGAAACAAAGTTAGATTTAGAGAATATGTAGGGAGTAAACTGACTTATTTGGAAATTAAACATAAAAACAATAAGGGTAAAACAATAAAAAAACGAACTAAAGTAAATAATATTCCTAAAGTCCTAAATGAAAGAGAACAGGAATACATTAAAAAGATAATTGGTTCACCTCTGCAACTCAGTGCGAAACAGTGGATAAATTTTAGTAGAATTACATTTGTTCATAAAAAACAAAAAGAAAGGATGACTATGGATATTGATTTAACTTATATGAATGAAGTGGAGAGTGGAGATTTAAAAAATATTATAATAGCTGAGGTTAAGCAAGAAAGAGTCAGTAGATCTTCTGATTTTATGAGAATTGCAAAAGAAATGAGTATATTGCCAATGCGTATTAGTAAATATTGTATTTCTGCATTATCACTAAATCCAAAACTAAAATCTAATAGATTTAAAGAAAAATTATTATTTATAAATAAATTAAAACAAGCATAATGGAATTTTTAACAACTTTATTACAATTATCAGATTTTGAAATTTTTGGGGCTCCTTTATGGGACGCAAAGGACTTTTGGAAGCTACTAGCAAAGGCGATATTTAATTTATTTATTATTACTATAATAATTAGATATTTATACTATCCTGTAACAAAGAATAAAGATTATTTGTTCACTTATTTTTTGATAAGTTTAACGGTTTTTATTTTATGTATATTACTTGACAATGTAAAATTAGAGCTAGGGTTTGCACTTGGACTGTTTGCAATTTTTGGAATTATTAGATACAGAACAGATCCAATACCTATCAAAGAAATGACCTATCTATTTTTAGTGATAGGAGTATCTGTATTGAATGCTTTAGCTAATAAAAAAATTAGCCATGCTGAATTATTGTTGGGTAATTTTTTAATTATCGCTATTACTTATGGTTTAGAAAAAATTTGGTTGCTTAAGCACGAAACTAGAAAGAATATTACATATGAAAAAATAGAACTCATTGTTCCTGAAAGAAGAGAGGAACTAATAGCAGACTTAAGTCAGAGAACAGGTTTAGATATAATTAGAATTGAAATTAGAAGAATCGATTTTTTAAAGGATACTGCGAATATTAGAATATTCTACTATGAAGAAGACAATAAGTAGTTTTTTTTTATTATTTATTTTTTGTTTTTCTGGATTTTCTCAACAAAATGATTTTCAAAGTTGGTCAAGTATTAGATTTTCTAAGAAGATATATAAAAGGACAAATATTTTTATTAAAGAAGGAGTGAGATTTAGAGAAAACTCTTCTATTTTATCAAAGTTATATACTGATATTAAAGTATCCCATAGAATTAAAAAAACAGATTTAAAATTATCTTTGGGATATAGAATTTCAGATTCTTATAAAGTCGATTTCTCAAATGAATATGTAAATAGATTTTATGTGGATTATTCTAAAGAATATAACTATAACAGATTTATATTCACCTTAAGAGAAAGACTTCAGTATCAGGGAAACAAAGAGTCATATTCTCCACTTTTTAGACATAAATTAGAGGCTGCATACAATATTAGAAAAACACCATTTGAACCATATTTACAGTTTGAATATTTCTTGAATTTTAGTGAAGAATTTGAAAAATTAAGATATACCTTGGGATTTTCGTATCCTATACATAAAAAAGTTAATACAAATCTTTATTATCGGATACAAAAAGAACTAAACAAATCTTATCCAGAACAAATTTTTATTTTAGGTACTTCGTTGAGTTATAAATTATGAGTGAAAAAAAAATTATAACTAAATATGTAAAAACAGATTTTGACTTACTAACAAATAGTGACAAAACACTTGTTTTAAAAGCTAAAAGCATGTTAAAATCTGCTTATGCTCCTTATTCAGGTTTTTTAGTAGGCGCTGCAGTCCATTTAGAAAATGGTGAGATTATTACAGGAAATAATCAAGAAAATGTTGCTTATCCTTCGGGTATGTGCGCTGAAAGAGTAGCGATTTTTTATGCTAAATCACAATTTCCAAATACTAAAATTAATAGTATAGCAGTGTCAGCAATTTCAAAAAATTTTCTGATAGAAGACGTTGTTTCACCATGCGGCTCATGTAGACAGGTTATATCAGAGTATGAAGTTAAACAGAATGAAAATATTAGAATTTTGTTACATCAATCTGATGATTCAGTAATTATTATAAAATCCATTTCAGACTTATTGCCACTAATGTTTATAAGCGAAAAGCTAAAAAATTATTAAAAAATAATATTTCCTTTCCCTTGTCTAATTATTTCAAAATCTGATTTTGTACAATCAATAATTGTAGATGGTAGATTCCCAGTGAAACCACTATCTATTACTATATCCACAAGATTTTTAAATTTATCATACATTATTTCAGGATCTGTGCTATATTCTATAATTTTATCATTTTCTTTTACTGAACTACTAATTATCGGATTCTCTAACTTCTTGACAATTTCTAATGGAATATTATGTTTTGGAACTCTTATACCTAATTTTTTTCTATTTGTTTTAAAAATCTTAGGAATGTTGTTATTTGCATCTATTATAAAGGTAAAAGGTCCGGGAAGATTTCTTTTCATTAATTTGTATGTTTCATTACTTATTGGTTTTGTGAACTTAGAAATGTTACTAAGACTTGAACAAATAAATGAGAATTTTTGTTTTCTGATATTTATTCCTTTGATATTAGCAATTCTTGCCACTGCTTTTTTATTATAAATATCACATCCAAATCCATAAACAGTATCACTTGGATATATAATAACACCCCCATCTAGTAAACATTCTACCACTGTGTTTATTTTTCTAGGGTTTGGATTATCTGGGTGAATTTTTAAAAACATTTAAGAAATTAAATATTTAATTAAAATGAAAAGTATTATTAGATCTGTAAACAATAATATGCCAAAAAGAGTAGGGTTTTTATCGTATAAATCTTTAAGCTTATTAAAAAAATCATTCATTGATCATCTAATTTTTAAAAGATTATATGACAGGAACATAGAGATAATAGCACAAATTAAACTTGTCCAAATTGGAATCTCAGACTTATTTAATGTAATTTCCCAACCATAAAATAGTCTAAGAAGATTGAGTATTCCAAATGTAAATAATAAAATCGCTGTAATGGTAATTATTGAGTTTTTCTTCATATAACTTTTAATTAAATTTAAATTTAAAATTTTTGTTAAACATACTCTTTAATATTCAATACTACAATATTTTCTACATGATGTGTCTGTGGAAACATATCAACTGGTTGTATTTCGGTAATTTTGTACATTTGTTCCATTAATGAGATATCACGTGCTTGAGTGGAGGAATTACAACTGACATACACAATTCTCTTAGCTTTAATTTTTAGAATTTGTTCAACTACTTTCTTGTGCATCCCATCTCTGGGAGGATCGGTAATTATTACATTTGGCTTTCCGTTTTTTTCAATAAAATCGTCAGTAAAAATTTCCTTCATGTCTCCAGTGTAGAAATTACAATTGTTGATGCTATTGTGTTTAGCATTTTGATTAGCAGCGATTATTCCTTCCTCTACAGAGTCAATGCCAATTACTTTTTTTGCTGAATTTGCAACAAATTGAGCAATAGTTCCTGTTCCAGTGTAAAGATCGTAAACTATATCTTTATTAGTGATATTTGCAAGTTCTTTAGTTTTTCTATAAAGAATTTTAGCTTGTTCTGAGTTAGTTTGAAAAAATGATTTTGGTCCAATTTTAAAATGAAGACCATCCATTTCCTCAATTATATAATTCTTTCCATAAAAACAGATTATGTCTTGGTCATAAATAGTATTGTTTAATTTTTGATTTACTACATACAGAAGTGAAGTTATTTCAGGAAAAGATTTTCTCAAATGTTCCAATAAAAGTTTAATACTTTTATCATCTTTTTCGAAAAACTGGACCAAAACCATTAATTGTCCAGAACTTGAATTTCTTATCATTAAATTTCTTAACAAACCCTTATTATTTCTTATATCAAAATAAGAAAGGTTATTCTCGTCTGCGAAATTTTTTACGGATAATCGTATAAGATTTGATGGATGTTTTTGAAGGTAACAATTTTGTAAATCAATAACTTTATCAAACATTCCAGGTACATGAAACCCAAGAGCATTTTTATTTACGATTTTTGATTCAGATTGTATTTCTTCGCTTGTAATCCACCTTTTGTTGGAAAAAGAAAATTCCATTTTATTCCGATAAAAGTATTGATTCTCACATGGGATTATTTCTTTGTGTATAGGAAGTTCTAATCCTCCAATTCTTTTCAAGTTATTTATCACCTCATTTTGTTTAAATTTAATTTGGCTCGTATATTGCATATTTTGCCATTTACAGCCCCCACACGTTCCAAAATGTTCACATTTTGGTTGACTTCTTTTTTTAGAGTACTCATTTATTTTTTCTATTCGTGCTTGCCAAAATTTTTTTCTTCTATTATATACTATAATATCACAAATATCACCAGGTACACCCTTGTCAACAAAAATAACTCTTCCATCATGCTTAGCTAGAGATTTTCCCTTATTTGCTGTATCAATTATTTCTATATTCTTTAAATGAATTATTTTTTTTCTATTTCTTTTACCCATTATACAAAAGTAAATATTTACTAATTAATTCTGTTATATTTGTAAATCAGAAAAATAGTTTAATTATGAATAAATCACAAGAATACATTGCACTAGAGGAACGTTACGGAGCGCACAATTATCATCCACTTCCGGTAGTTTTGTCTAGGGGCAAGGGAGTTTTTGTATGGGATGTTGATGGAAAAAAATATTATGATTTTTTATCTGCATATTCTGCTGTTAATCAAGGTCACTGTCACCCAAAAATAATAAATGAGTTAAATAAACAATCAAATATTTTAACATTAACTTCAAGAGCATTTCATAATGATACTTTAGGCGAGTATGAAAAATATATAACTAATTATTTTGGATACGATAAGGTTCTTCCTATGAACACTGGAGTCGAGGGTGGAGAAACTGCAAATAAACTTGCTAGAAAATGGGGATATATTAAAAAAGGTATACCAAATAACAAGGCGAGAATTATTTTTGCCAAAGGAAATTTTTGGGGTAGAACCCTAGCGGCCATATCTTCATCTGATGATCCAACTTCTTATGAGGGATTTGGTCCTTATATGCCTGGATACGATTTAATTCCTTATGACGATTTAAATTCTTTAGAAAATGAATTAAAAGACCCTAACGTTGCTGCTTTTATGGTTGAGCCTATTCAAGGTGAGGCGGGAGTTATAGTTCCATCACCAGGTTATTTATCTGGAGTGAGAGAACTATGTAATAAGTATAATGTCTTATTTATAGCTGATGAAGTCCAGACTGGTATCGCTAGAACAGGAAAATTACTTGCTACAGATTATGAGGACGCACGTCCTGATATTTTAATTCTTGGAAAAGCTCTATCTGGAGGTGTTTTCCCAGTGTCAGCAGTTTTAGCAGATGATGAAATTATGATGTGTATAAAACCAGGTGAACATGGTTCAACATATGGAGGTAATCCCTTGGCAAATAAAGTTGCGATTGCTGCCTTGGAAGTTGTTAAAAATGAAAATTTAGCTGAAAATTCTAGAACATTAGGTGAAATACTTAGAAAGGAATTAAATGAAATTAACTCTAATATGATTAGTTTAGTTAGGGGAAAGGGTTTGTTAAACGCAATTGTTATAAATCCTACAAATAATAAGGATGCTTGGGATGTGTGTTTAAAACTAAGAGACAATGGATTACTTGCTAAACCAACTCATGGTAATATTATAAGATTTGCACCACCATTGACAATTACTGAGGAGCAGTTAATGGATTGTGTAAGTATTATTCGAAAAACAATAATATCATTTTAAAAAACTCAGAATTACTACAGAATTCTAGTCTACTTTTGTAAAAAAAATTCAAATGAAAAACATATACTATATATTTACACTGTGTCTTGCAATAAATTCATTTTGTTATGCACAGACACAATCAGTGATACTTAATGGTGGTTATACAAATCAATCTTTTTATAACTTTTCTAATGGAGAAGTATCAAATATTTCTAATATTAATTGGGACATTGCATTTAGTACAGACGCGTTTTCCACGACAATAAGAATAAACGATGGCAAAGGAGTAGAACTATATAACTATAATCTAGGCGATACTAGTGATTGGAATCTGATTAACAATAGTACTACTAACATAATAACTAATTCATTAAACAACAGCGATACATCTTGGGAAATTGGAGCATTTAATCTTCACAATGGAGGAGGTTTTGATTATAGTTGGGGTGTTTACAATCTTGTAACACATCATATTAACGGAGATTCCTTATATATTATAAAGACAATCAATGGTAATTGGAAAAAACTTTGGATTAAAAGCAAAATTTCTGGAGATTATTTAATACAATATTCTAATTTAGATGGATCAAATCTAGTTTCAAGTTTTATTGATGCCTCGAACTATGATACAAAGAGATTTATTTATTTCTCAATGGATCAGAACCTTATTTTAGATAGAGAACCTACATTGGACTCGTGGGATATCACTTTTACAAAGTATATTACCGATTTAGGAATTCCGTATTCAGTTACTGGTGTTTTAGGAAATGTAGGAATTAAGGTAGCTAAGGTTACTAATTTAGTAGAACCATACAATTTTACCGATTATAATAATCAACAATATAACACAGAGATTAACTCAATTGGATATGATTGGAAAACATTCAGTGGAGGCGGTTACACAATAGACAATAATAGATGTTATTTCGTCAAAGATTATCAGCAAAATGTATGGAGATTAATCTTCAGTAATTTCAATATGAGTAATGGTAAAATAGATTTTAATACTCAGCTGATGACAAATGTTTCTATTAATGAAAATTACAGAGATATTTTTGAAATTTATCCAAACCCCGCTAATGATATTTTAACAGTTATATATGAGTTAAAGAATAATTCTTCTATTGTTATTCATGACATGTATGGAAGAGTTGTTTATGAAGGATTAATAGAGAGTGGAGATTTTTATCAAAAAGAAATAAGCGTAACACATTTTAAGTCTGGAGTTTACTTTTTAAAGTTAGTTGACTCTAATAATGAATATGTCACCAAAAAATTAATTATTGAATAAATAATGAAATTAAATTTTCGATTATTCATTTTTATTTTTCTTTTAATATCAAAAAATATATTTACTAAATCTGTACAAGAAGATACACTTCTTAAAACTTCTGTTAATGAAGTTGTTATAACTGGTCAGATAAATGAAAAAAAATCTCTAAATACAGTACAGAAGACAATTGTTATTGGTAAACCAATACTAGAAACAAATATTTTTCAAAATTTATCGCAAGTTATTGAAACTCAGAGCGGATTTAGTGTATCACATGATAATGTGCTAGGTGATGGATTGAAAATTCAGGGATTTGGAGGGCAAAATGTAAAAATTTTAATTGATGGTTCTCCTGTAATTGGAAGATTAAATGGAAATATAGATTTGTCTCAGATTTCCCTGGAAAATATTAGTAAAATTGAAATTATTGAAGGGCCTTCATCTGTAATTTATGGTTCAGACGCTCTAGCTGGAACAATCAATCTAATCTCAAACAATAAATATAAAAAATTATTGAATTTTTCTAATAGAAACTTTTATGAGTCAGTTGGTAGATATAATAATGACTTAAATTTAGTTATAAATAACAAAATAAGTAAATTGAATATTTCATTCTCTAGAAAATATTTTGATGGATGGTCAGAAAATGAAAAATTCACAATTTTCCCAAAATCTAATTTAGCCGACACAAGTAGAAATAAAAAATGGAAACCAAAAGAATCGTACTCATTTAAAATTCAAGAATCTATTAATAAAGAGAATATAAAAATAAAATTATACTTTACTGGGTTTAATGAAAAAATAACAAACCGAGGTTTTCCAATAAGACCATATTTTGAAAATGCATTTGATGACTATTACTACACATACAGAAGAGATTTAGGATATAATTTTAATTATAATCTTAATAGTTTTAATATCAATAATTTAACCTCTTACAATAGATATAAGAGGATTAAAAATACTTATTACAAAGATCTTACGTCTTTGGAACAAACTATGTCTGCAGATTTGTCAGCAAATGATACAACAAAATTTTCACAGTTTATCTCAAAATTTATCTTTTCAAACTCCAAAAAAAGAAAATATGATTATTTATTTGGTATTGATATTGACAGAGAATCAAGTTATGGAAAACGAATTAAAAATTCATCTCAAAATCAATTGAATTTATCTTTATTTAATACATTTGAGTTTAGTTTTAAAAAACTACTAATTAGACCTGGTGTTAGACTTGTATATAATAATAAATATAAAGCTCCAATAATTACATCAACACATTTTTTATACAAAGAAAAAAATCTAAGGTATAGATTTTCACTTTCCCAAGGTTTCAGATCCCCAAGTATTAAAGAACAGTTTTTTGAATTCAATGATATCAATCATGATATTATTGGTAATCCAAATCTCAATTCAGAAAATTCAATCAATGTACAATGTGGATTTTCATACAATAATCAATTTTTAAATAATTATTATTTTTTAAGTTTCGATTTTTTTCATAATAGAATTAACAATAAAATTGATTTATTACCAAGTTTGGATGTTTTAGGACAGTACACTTATTATAATATTGATTCTGTGAGAAACTTAGGAATGAATTCAAAATTTGAATTTTCAAATAGTAAATTTAACTCTAATTTGAATATTTCATATATTGGTTTAAATACTTACGAGTTCTCTAATGAATATAATTATCAATTTACACTTAGCAATATTTTTACCTATAAACATAATACTGGTCTTAATATAAATTTATTTTATAAATATTTTGGTAACAAAAAACAGCTGTATTATGATTCAAACAATATACTTTCTGAAAATATCATTAGTGATTATTCAATAATGGATTTATCTCTAAATAAAAATTTTATGAATGAACAAATTGAATTTTCTGTAGGTTTAAAGAACTTGATGAATAATATATCGTTGATTTCTATAAATAATAATTCTGTACATAGTGATAATTCCTCAACGATGAACATTGGTTATGGAAGAACATTTTTTGCTGGCATAAATTTTAAATTATGAAAAAATATTTTAAATACATTTTTTTACTAGTACTATTTTCATGTGAAAAAGAAGAATTACCGATACAGCCTCATATCCCTGGAAATAGTGAAGTAAATCAAATATCATTGCTACCAGATTATAGTAGACAAGTTTTTTATCATTTAAATAAAAATGAGACCGTATCTGAAAATACTAAAACTGATTGGGATTTATTGTTTTATGAAAATAACGAAGAACACCATATTATTTTAAATTCTTCAACTTATGCGAAATCCGCGTCAGTTGATTTAGAATTTGATTCTGAAATAAATATATCAGAGTTAGATTTTATCAGTGATTCACCAGAGGGTATAAATTCCGGACTTTCCATTACGAACATTTACTCAAAAACCATAGTGGTAGATAGAGGGTTTAATCTTAATGGAACTCAAAGAGGTTATAAAAAGTTTAACATTTTAGAAATTAATAATGAATATATTGATCTGATAATTGCAAATCTAGACAATTCTCAATACGAAGAAGTAAGAATTCTTAAAGAATTAGGAAAAGAAAAATATACCTATTCATTTGATGACGGTATTGTATCTATTTTTCCAGAGGATATGAGCTGGGATTTATTATTTACTCAGTATACTCACATATTTAATGATGGTACAACTTATTTATTGACAGGTGTTTTAACAAATTATTTAAATAATGTTACTGTTTCTATAGATACAATTAATGAATTTAGTTTGATTAATTTCTCTGATATTGATAATTACAATTTTTCCAGTAATCAAGATTGTATCGGTTATGGATGGAAAAACTATAATCATTCCTCAGGTGTTTTTACAATTATTGAAAATATCAATTATATTATTAAAGATGTTAACGGGTTTTACTTCAAAATGAGATTCATTGATTACTATAATGAAAGTGGAGAAAAAGGTTATCCAAAGTTTGAAATTCAGAAATTATGAAAGTGAAATTAATATGGAAATTTTATGGTAATGAATCTGTTAAAACTGCGAAACACCATTTAGTTCATTTAATTGAATATTCAACTAAAAATAATTTAGATATATTCGGAGATGGTATAGAAAAAATTAGTGAAAACTATTCAGAAGCATACATAATAGTTAAAAAAAATAATGTTGATTCTTTAAGAAAAAAACTAAAGCCTCATAAAGGAGTTCTTTTAAAATAATTAATTACTTGTATCTATAATTACTTTTTTATTTTTGCACAATGTATTCTTTTATTTTAATCTTTCACATTGTATTAAGTGTTTTACTTGTAGTATTGACTTTTTATACTGTTGTTAGAGCGATTTTAGGAATATTTAATAAAGTTAAATTTTCTAAATTTTTTGATCTTTCAATTCCAATTGTCTCTGTTATTTTTTTGTACTTGGAGCTAATATTAGGATTAATTTTATATGCCATACATATAAATAGACTTGAGATATTAATTACTCCAGAGAATGCGTCAAGTTATTTTTCTGCGAGATTTTGGGCAGTTGAACACGCGATTCTTATGTTTTTTGCGATAGTTTTTGGGCATTTAGGACTGGTGTACGCTAAAAATTTAGAAAATGATAATGAAAAATTTAGAAAGATATTAATGTATTTTGGTACCTGCTTTGTATTAATTATTTTTTCAGTTGGAATGAATACGTTTAAAAATGGATAATAAGAAAAAAATATTGTTAGTAGAGGATGAAAAAGAAATTGCTAGTTCTATCATTAATTTCTTGACTGAAAATGATTTTATATGTATTCATTGTTCTGATTTAAAATCAGCCAACATTGAGATACAAAAAAAATATTTTCACGCTACTCTAATAGATTTAGGGCTGCCTGATGGAGATGGTCTTTCATTAATAAAAAAGATTAAATCAAAAAATTCTAAAACCGGAGTAATAATCGTATCTGCTAAGGAAGCTATAAACAAGAAGGTAGAGGCATTAGAGCTAGGAGCAGATGATTATTTAACTAAACCATTTTTTCTCCCAGAGCTAAATGCTAGAATAAAATCCTTGTTAAGGAGATTGAATATCGAAGACAATAAAAAAATTAAGATAAATGAGTTAACTATTTTTCCTGAGGAAATGAAAGTATTAGTAAATAATAGTGAGGTCAATCTCACATCAAAGGAGTTTTCTTTATTGATGTACTTTACATCAAATCAAAATAGAGTATTAAGTAAAACAGTTCTTGGTGAATACATGTCATCAAATTATATTGACTATGGGTTTTCAGATGATTTAGTATACACTCATATTAAAAACCTTAAAAAGAAATTATCCTCTGTTAGATGCAAGGAATATATCAAAAATATATATGGGATTGGGTATAAATTTGTAGTATAAAAGTATGAAACTAATCACAAAATCTAGTCTGACATTTATATCAGCATCTGTTATTTTTTTTCTAATTGGAAGTATAATTATGTACTTTTCTGTAAGAAATATAGTTTCTGCTAATTTAAATAGCATCTTGATTGAAAAGAAAGAAGAAATTATTTTACAAAGTAAATTTAATGAACTTACAAATTTTAAATCTAAAAATATAAATATTAATATTTGTCAAAATGTATTTGAGGAAAATTACTCAGACACTGTTCTTATTGAAAATGAAAAGTATGTATTATATAGAAAGTTAGACTTTTTATTAACTCAAAACAATAAGAATTACAAGGTAAGTATTTTAGAACCTCAAAAAAGAACAGATCTGCTGATAATAAAATTGGTGATTATGATCTTAGGGTTAGCTTTTTTATTTTTTTTAATATTGTTTTTTGTAAATCGTCACTCTATAAAATCTACTTTAAAAGTTTTTTATAAAACAATTCAAAAACTTGAAAAATTCGATATAAATAGTAATAAAGATTTTAAGTTAGATACCGCTAGTACCTTCGAAATAAAAAAAATGAATTCTGTTATTCAGAAAATGGCTGATTCCCTCAAACGAGATTTTGAATCTCAAAGAGAATATATTGAAAATGTTTCACACGAATTACAAACTCCTCTAGCAATTATTAATTCTAAATTAGATGAATTAATACAATCTGAAAATTTATCACAGATTCAAATAGAAAAATTAGCAGTAATTTTAGAGTCAACTAATAGACTATCTAAGATAAATCAAGCTCTTATTTTTTTAACCAAGATTGACAATAGACTATTTTCTGCTGAATCTAAATTCTGTTTAAATAATTTGGTAACAGAACAGTTGGAAATGTACACAGATGTTATAAATGAAAAAGAAATTAACTTAAAGACAAATTTTACACAAAATTTGAATATTACCATGCACAAACAGCTAGCTGAAACGATGATTAGTAATCTAATAAGAAATTCAATTATTTATAATAATGAGCAAAAAAAAGTCAATATTTTTATTAAAAATGATAGTTTGATTATTTCAAATACTGGTGAAAAATTAACTTTTCCAGAAAATAAAATTTTTGATAGATTTAAAAAATCTAATTTAAGTAATAGAAGTTTAGGTATTGGACTTTCTGTAGTTAAAAGTATTTGTAATTTATATACTTTTGATATTAAGTACCGACATAACAAGATGCATACATTTACAATAAAATTCAGTAAAAATGAAAGATTTAAATGATTTATTAAATGACAAAGATGTTAAGATAATTGATGTAAGAACAGAGGAGGAGTTTATTGAAGGTCATATTAAAGATTCTATAAATATTCCCCTTCATGAAATATCAGATAGAATTGACGAGTTAAGAACAATGCAACCAATGATTTTATGTTGTAGATCAGGCCAGAGAAGTGGAAGAGCGGTTGATTTTTTGCGTTCTCATGGATTTGAAGATTTATGCAATGGTGGGGGATGGTTAGAGCTAGCAGATTTAAATCCATAGAATATTGGATACAATCAATATTTATGGAATTTTAGGAGCAGTATTTATTGGAATAATTTTAGGTCTCACTGGCGGAGGAGGTTCTATTTTAACAGTCCCTGTCTTAGTATATATACTAAATATAAATCCAATAACAGCTACGGCATATTCATTATTTATTGTTGGAACAACATCACTAGTTGGAATAATAAGGAATGCTCAAAAGCAGTTAATTAATTATAAAACTGCATTAGTATTCGCTATTCCTTCACTTATTTCTGTGTTCTTAACAAGAAAATATTTTGTCCCTAAACTTCCGGAAATTATTTTTCAAACTACATACTTTTCTTGCTCTAAAGAAATGTTTATAATGATTTTTTTTGCTGTTTTGATGTTTTTGGCTTCCATCACAATGATACGAGAAATTAATTACAATAATTTTGAAAATAAAAAATTTAATAATTCAATTTTAGCGATAGAGGGTATATTAATTGGTTTCGCAACTGGATTAGTTGGAGCTGGTGGTGGATTTTTAATTGTTCCAGCATTGGTAATATTTGCTAATTTGTCTATTAGAGAGGCAATTTCAACTTCTCTTCTAATTATTTCAATAAAATCCTTATTTGGGTTTTTAGGTGATATTAAAAATTTAACTATTGACTGGGAATTTTTACTTTCTTTTACCGTAATTTCAATTATTGGAATAATTCTTGGAACATGGACAGCTAACTTTATCAATGGAAAAAATTTAAAAAAGTTTTTTGGTTATTTTGTTTTAATAATGTCAATATTCATAATTTTTAGTGAATCAATATTTTAACCTGTTCCGTAAATAATTTAATAAATTTGTATATTTGTAATTGATTATGCAAAATTTGTTACAAAAAGTTAGTGTTGTTTTTCTTTCTTCAATAGTCTTTTTTTTATCTATTGGAGTATCTTTTTCAAATAAATGTTGTTCATCGACTGTCATAAAAGAATCTCTTGGACTAGCAAATAATATTTATTTCTGTAAAGATATATCTCAAAATTTATGTAGTGAACTTAAAAATGAGAAGTCATGTTCTTCAATAGAGATTGAAAAAAAATGTTGTTGCGATTTGAATGAAAACAATTGTTCAAGTTATATTCAAAACTTTTTCTTTGACTTTGAAACATTAATTTCCATAAATAATTTAAAATTTAACTTCAAACAATATTTAGACTTTTGCTTTGATCATAATAAAATTGTATCAAATTCATGTTCTTTACAAAGTCAGAAACGAAGTATTGTCCGTCTTAAGATATTAGTCAAACCTCAACTCTCTAAAATTCAATCATTTCTTTTGTAAAATTTATTCAATTTATACTGAATAACTAATTTTAAAAAAGCAAATATGAATTATACAAAAATTATAATTTTTACAATTTCAATCATTGTAAGTTTATCATCTAAATCTCAATATATCACAGGTTCTATTACAGAACTTAATAGAAATAAGAAATCAGTTCCTTTTGCCAATATAGTTTGGGAAGGTACGAATGTTGGTGCTGTTTCAGATGAAAAAGGTCTTTTTTCTATTTCAACTCCAGAGAATTACCCGGCAACTCTTGTTGTTTCTTTAGTGGGATATCAAACAATTACAAAAGTAATTGATAAACCTGGGTTTTATAAAATTGAGATTGAAAAAGGTGTTATTATTGACAAAGAAGTTGAAGTTATAGGTCAAGTCAATTCAACTATTATATCAACCTTGGATCCTATAAACTCACAAACACTTACAAGTTGTGAATTAGAAAAAGCAGCTTGTTGTAATCTTTCTGAAAGTTTTACAACCAATACTTCTGTTGATGTAATGCCTACTGATGCAGTTACCGGTGCTAAGAAAATTCAAATGTTAGGTCTAGATGGAATTTATACTAAAGTAACATTAGGAAACTCTCCATTGATAAGAGGTTTATCTTCGTCTTATGGATTTACTCATGTTCCTGGCTCCTGGATTGAATCAATACAGATAATTAAAGGAACAGGAACAGTTATTAACGGATACGATGCTTTAACAGGTCAGATTAATGTAGAATACCTTAAAAATTCCTCCAAGTTATTTTGGAATTCTTATATTAACTCAGAAACTAAATTTGAAAATAATTTAATTTTGTCTAATCAGAAAGATAAATGGACAAATAATTTATTTTTACATTATACATTATTTGACAGAGAAATGGATCACAATAATGATAACTTCATGGACATGCCAAAGATAAATAATATTCATGTTCACAATAATCTTGAGTATAATAGTGATAAATATTATTTTTTATTTTCTGGTAGATTTATGGATGAAGAAAGAAGAGGTGGGACATTATCCGATAACTCAGATTTTAATGTTAACATTGATAATTTAATCTTTGATTTTGAAACAAAGATTGGTTTAATACAACCAAAATCCCCAGGGAAAAGTATTGCTTTAAATACCTCAATATTAAATCATACTCAAGGATGTATTTTAGGAAATAATCTTTATGACGCAACACAGGAATCATTTTATCTTAATTTAATTAGAAAGACATACATTTTAAATCCAATAAATATTTTAAATTATGGGTTTAGTTTGAATTTAGATAAATTTAATGAATCTTTTAGCGGTAATACTTTACAAGAATTTTACAATGAAAATAGGCAAGAAAATGTTTCCGGAGCATTTTTAGAGTATTCAAACACAGGGGGGGATTTCAGTACTATTATTGGATTAAGAGCTGATTATTATAACAACCAAGATAAACTATATATACTACCTAGATTAAATTTAAAATATAGTACAAACGACAAACTATCTTATAGATTTTCAGCTGGGAAATCCTTAAGGATTCCAAATGTGATTTCTGAGAACATTTCATTACTTTCTTCAAATAGATATATTCAATTTCCTTATATGTATTTGCCTGAGATTGGATATAATTTTGGAGGTAATATTACTTATTTATTTAAGTTTTTTGGAAATAACGCTACAATAAATATAGACGCGTTTAAAACAATTTTTGAGAATAAAATATTAGTTAATTTAGAAAACCCAAATATTCTAAGTTTTGAAAATTCACATTTTGACTCTTACTCTAATAATTATCAAATAGAGTTTTATTACGACCTCTCAAAGTCAATAAAAACTAAATTTGGACATAAGATTAATCAGGTATATTCTAATTTTAATGGTAAAGATAAATTTGTGATACTTACACCAAAATATCGATCGATGTTCAATGTTTCATATGAAAATTTATCTGGAAAATGGCTTGCTGATGCCACAATTAATATGATTGGTAGTGTTAGAATTCCAGATTATGAAACAAGTAGTGGAATAGTCGCTTCTTATTATTCAGATTCATATTTATTATTAAACTCGCAAGTTACAAGAAAGTTTGATAAATGGGATTTTTATTTAGGTGTTGAAAATATTACCAATTACACACAAAAAGATCCTATAATTGATTCAAATGATCCCTCATCTAATTTTTTTGATGCTTCTTTAATTTATGCACCCTTACGGGGTAGGTTGATGTACTTTGGTTTAAGATTTAAAGTAATATAATTTTTTATTTTTTTAGTATTTTTTCTAAAATTTCTATTGCGGACTCAGAGATAATTGTGCCAGGGCCAAAAATATTACTTACACCGGCCTCATGTAAATGTTTAAAGTCTTTTTTAGGTATGACGCCTCCTGCAATAACTAAAATATCTTCTCTACCATATTTTTTTAACTCTTTAATAACCTCTGGAATCAGTGTTTTATGTCCTCCTGCTAGAGATGATATGCCCAAAATATGAACATCATTTTCTACAGCTTGTTTAGCAACTTCTTTGGGTGTTTGAAACAGAGGCCCAATGTCTACATCAAATCCCAGATCTGCAAATGAGGTTGCTATAACCCTAGCTCCTCTGTCATGACCGTCTTGTCCCATCTTAGCAATCATTATTCTTGGTCTTCTTCCCTTAACTTTAGCAAAATTATTTGAAACATCTATTGCTTTTTTGAAGTTTTTATTTTCTTTTATTTCCATTTTATATACACCTGCTACGGTTTGACTTTTTGCTTTATATCTTCCAAAAACTTGTTCTAAAGCAGCAGATATTTCGCCCAGAGTAGCTCTGTGTCTAGCGGCTATTATTGCAAGTTCAAGTAAATTTTTATTTTCAGATTTGCATCCAACAATTAAATTATTTATAGACTTTTCGACAAGTTCTTTATTTCTTTTTGATTTTATATATTGAATTCTATTAATTTGAGATACTCTGACTTTCGAGTTGTCTACTTCTAGTATTTCTAATTCAGGATCAGAATTTATTGTTTGATTAGAGTTTACACCAACAATTGTATCTTTTCCATTATCTATTCTAGCTTGTTTTTTTGCAGCTGCTTGTTCGATTCTCATTTTAGGAATTCCTGTGTCTATAGCCTTAGCCATTCCACCTAATTTTTCAATCTCTTGAATATGACTCCATGCTTTTTGAACTAAATCATGAGTTAGTTTTTCAACATAATATGAACCTCCCCATGGATCTACAGTGTTGCAAATACCTATCTCTTTTTGTAAATATATTTGTGTATCTCTAGCGATTTTTGCAGAAAAATCTGTCGGCAAAGCTATGGCTTCATCTAAAGCATTAGTATGTAGACTTTGTGTTCCTCCCATAACTGCAGCCATAGCTTCAACACATGTTCTAGTGATATTATTGTACGGATCTTGTTGTGTTAAACTCCACCCACTTGTCTGGCAGTGTGCCCTTAATGCCATTGATTTTGGATTTTTGGGATGAAAATCATTTACAATTTTTGACCATAGAAGTCTACCTGCTCTAAGTTTAGCAATTTCCATAAAATAGTTCATTCCAATTCCCCAAAAAAAAGATAATCTCGGTGCGAAATCATCTATCTTTAAACCTGAATTTATTCCTGTTCTTATATATTCTAATCCATCTGCTAATGTATAGGCAAGTTCAATATCAGCTGTTGCTCCAGCTTCTTGCATATGATATCCAGAGATTGATATACTATTAAATTTAGGTATTTTACTAGATGTATATTTAAATATATCTGATATTATTCTCATGGAATATTTTGGAGGATATATATATGTATTTCTTACCATGAACTCTTTCAAAATATCATTTTGTATGGTTCCACTTAATTTTTCTAATGAAACTCCTTGTTCTTCTGCTGCAACAATGTAAAACGCAAGTATTGGTAGAACTGCACCATTCATTGTCATGGATACAGACATTTTATCTAATGGGATTTTGTCAAATAGTATTTTCATATCCTCGACAGAGTCAATAGCCACTCCAGCCATTCCTACATCACCAAAAACTCTTTCGTGATCAGAATCGTAACCCCTGTGAGTTGCTAAATCGAACGCAACTGATAGTCCTTTTTGACCAGCTTTTAAATTTCTTCTGTAAAATGCATTTGATTCCTCTGCGGTTGAAAAACCTGCATATTGTCTTATAGTCCATGGTCTTGTTAAATACATTGTTGAATATGGACCGCGGAGATATGGGGGGATGCCAGACGCAAAGTTTAAATGTTCAACGTTAATTAAGTCTGAAATAGAGTAATGTGATTTAATTTCTATTTCTTCAGATGATAAAAATTTTGATACTTTATTTTCGTAGTTACTATTTGTGTAAATTTTGAAATCTTTAATAAGTTCCGATACAAGATAATCAATATAGTATGATCCCTTTGATGGATCTACTACTTTGTCTAAATAACTTTCCTTTCGAAGTATTATCTGTTGATTCCTTGAAATTCTATCAGAAAAATTAGAATTTTCCTTTGAGTATGAATGAAGTAACACAGCATTCGCTCCTCCAAAAATAGCAGACATGCATTGAGTAGTCGATCTAAATATATTACTATATTCTGACTCAGACTCTACATGTTTAAATGAACTTTCGCAGAATATGAAGGGGTCTATATTTGTTATACTTTTCCAAATAATTCTGAAGGCTTTAATTTTAGCTATCTCTAAGAAAAAATTAGATCCTATTTTAAAATTGAAATATTTAACCTTTTCTTGTTTTTTTTCCTTTTTTAAAGCAAAAGTAATTTGTTCTTTTACGGTAAGTCCACGAACATCAATACTATTACAATTAAGTATTGCATCGATGTCTAACTTGTTTTTTTTCTGATAGTTTTCCCAATTTAAAATAAAATCTGAGTCATAATTAATAAACTTTATTTTAATATATTTTATTGAAATATTATTTAATAGTGTATTTAAATTATTTGGATTAGAAAAACATAAACCACCAATATCATTGTTTAACGCTTCTAATGCTTTTTTGTTAGCTATTTTGGCATTAGTTGCGTCAATATATTGAAATGAGATCCAATCGCTTGGAAGTTTTACATGAAATTTTTTGGAGTTAGACTCAGAGTTATAAATTGGTTCAATTGGAATTCCCTCAATATTTTTAATTAAATTTTTGTAATGACTATTTTCATTAGAGTCTTGATTTATTTTTTTCTTCCATTCATTTAATTTAACATTCTTAAAATTATTAAATAATTTATTCATCTGTTTTTTCTCTAATTAAAATTATATCCTCACCGTCTTTTTTCATTAAAAAATTTTCTCTTGCAAATCTCTCTAATTCTTCCTGATTATTATTTAATCTCTCTAGTCTATTTTCTAATTCTGAAATTTCTAATAAAAGACTATCAATTGTTTTTTCTTTTTCATTTAAAATATTTATTCTTTCATTTAGTAAAATAAGATTATTTTCATCTAAAAAACTAATCCAAAAAATAAATCCAAATCCAACTAAAAAGAACTTATTTTTAAATATATTTGGAATTTTATTATAATATTCTTTTAACTTTAACATATAGCAAATATATGATTTTAGTTATTCATTACATTGTTAAAAATTTCATTTTCAATATGATCATAATTTAATTACATTTTAAAAAATGTTTTTAGTTTTAGCGTATGGAAATTTTAAGTAATCCTATAGATTTTTTAAAGGGTGTTGGCCCTAGTAGAGCAAACCTTTTAAAAAGAGAATTAAATATTTTTACTTACAAAGATTTATTATATTATTTTCCGTTCAGATATATAGATAAAAGTAAAATATATAAAATTTCTAATTTATCCTCTGAAATGCCCTATGTACAATTAAAAGGCAAAATTATTAGATTTGAAGATATAGGTATCGGTAAGACTAAAAGATTGGTAGCTCACTTTCAGGACGATTCTAAAATTTTACAACTTGTATGGTTTAAAGGAATTCGTTGGATTAAAAGTAGTTTAAAGTTAAATACGGAGTATCTTGTATTTGGGAAACCATCATTTTTTAAAAATAATTTAAATATAGTTCACCCTGAAGTTGATTTGTGGGATGATAACAATAAAAAAACAAGTATTGGTTTACAAGGAGTCTATCACTCATCTGAAAAATTATCATCGAAAGGTCTTAACAGTAGAGGGATACAAAAGTTAATCAAGAATCTACTCCCAATTATTGAAAATGAAATTGAAGAAACTCTTCCTGAAAAATTACTATATGAATTAAGGTTGCCTAATAAAAAAAGAGCAATATTTGATATTCATATTCCAAAAAATAATGAAGATTATCTGAAAGCTCAAAAACGACTTAAGTTCGATGAATTCTTTTTTTTTCAGCTTCATCTGATTAAGTTAAAACTGACGAGAAACAAAAAATTAAGGGGATATACCTTTGGTAAAATTGGAGATAATTTTAATAATTTTTATAAGAATCATTTACCATTTGAATTAACTCAAGCTCAAAAACGTGTTTTAAAAGAAATTAGAAAAGATGTTCGTGGTAATGCACAAATGAATCGGTTATTACAAGGAGATGTAGGAAGTGGTAAAACACTTGTAGCTTTTTTATGTATGATTATGGCAGTTGATAATGGTTTTCAAGCATGTATTATGGCGCCAACAGAAATTTTAGCTCAACAACACATGCAAACTATTTCAGAATATACTAATAATCTTAAAATTGAAATTGGAATTTTGACAGGATCATCTACAATGAAACAAAGAGCAGAATTACACAAAAAACTTAAGTCTGGAGAAATTAGCATATTAATAGGTACTCATGCTTTGTTAGAAGATAACGTTGAATTTAAAAATTTAGGTTTTGTTGTTATTGATGAGCAACATAGGTTCGGTGTAGCTCAAAGATCAAAACTTTGGAAAAAAAATAAATATCCCCCTCATATTTTAGTTATGACAGCTACTCCAATTCCAAGAACTTTATCTATGACATTATATGGTGATTTGGAAGTTTCTGTTATTGATGAACTTCCCCCTGGAAGAAAACAAGTTAAAACTTTATGGAAATCTGATTCTAACAGATTAAAAGTGATTGGTTTTATCAAAGAACAAATACAGGCTGGTAGACAAATATACATTGTTTTTCCATTAATCAAAGAAAGTGAGAAACTTGATTATAAAAATCTCATGGATGGATTTGAAAGTATACAAAGAGATTTTCCATTACCTAAATATCAAGTTTCAGTAGTACATGGAAAAATGAAGCCTGATGATAAAGAATATGAAATGAAACGTTTTTCTGATGGAATTACAGATATAATGATTGCAACTACGGTAATTGAAGTTGGTGTAAATATTCCAAATGCCTCAGTGATGATTATTGAAAGTGCTGAAAGATTTGGACTCTCACAATTACATCAACTTAGAGGTAGAGTCGGGAGAGGAGCTGAACAATCTTATTGTATTTTAATGAGCGGTAATAAAATCAGTAATGAAGCTAAGGAAAGACTAAGAACAATGGTGGAAACCAATGATGGATTTAAAATTTCAGAAGTTGATTTGAGATTGAGAGGAGCTGGTGACATGATGGGTACAAGACAATCAGGAAGTTTGCAATTTAAAATTGCAGATTTAGTAAAAGATCATAAAATTTTGGAATATTCAAGAAAAGTGGCAATTGAAATTTTAGAAAATGATGAAAATCTATCAATGCCTTGCAATGAAAATATTTTAAATCATTATAAAATTTACTCTAGAGAAAAAAATATTTGGAATAGAATTTCTTGATTTTGATTTAATTTAACTCTATTCTAATAATTTATTGCTTAATTTTGTATAAGTTTCTCTATTAAAAATTATACTTAAATGAAAAAAATATTTTTGATATTAGTTTGCTCATTATTTATTTCAAATTATACATTTTCTACTCACCTGATGGGAGGAGAAATTACATATACCTGTGTAAAAAGTGGACCAAAAACTGGTTTTTATGTTTTTAATGTTATTATTTACAGAGATTGTCAGGGAATTCCAATTGATACAACCAGTTTTATCAATGTTCACAATCATCCAACACTTCAAACAATTAATTTAAATTACATTGAAACAAATGATATATCTCCTATGTGTGATACAATAAATGGGAATAATCTTATGTATTCTTGTGGAGGAAATAATATTGGTTATGCTGGAAATGGAATTGGAGCTGTAGAAGAACATATTTATAGATCTGACACTATAAGAATTACTGGAAATCCAGATAGTGATGGGTGGCATTTTACTTGGTCTGATTGTTGTAGGAATGGTGCAATAATAAATATTGATAATCCAAGTAATTATGGATTCACATTAAGAACTGCAATGTACTCCTACACTGATTCATCTGGCACTATATGGCCAAATAATAATAATTGTTACGATAATTCTCCAAAGTTTTATGAAAGACCTAGAACTATTTTAGAAACATTCAACGGATTTGATCCAAACTCAAGTTTTAATGGTTTTACCTACAGTCATAATGCTTATGACACTGAGCTGGATTCAATTTCGTATCAATTTGCTCCACCTCTCGATGAATCTTCGTATGATTACTTAAACCCTAATTCAACATCGATACCATTTTCATCTGGCTTTGATTTTAACAATCCCATTAATCAAATTACCCTTGATCCAATTAGTGGAAGAACATTTTATCCAGCCAGTGTTCAGGGAAATTATGTAACATGTACTAAGGTTTCTTCTTACAGATGTGGTCAATTAATTTCTGAAGTTTTCAGAGAAATTCAAGTAGTTTTAACATCTCCAATTTGTAATCTTGGAGATACAACGAATGGTAATGTTGGAGCTGATACATTGTGTAATGTTAGGCCATCAGTAACTCCTCCGTTTTATTATCCAAATCAGACTCCGCAGTATCAATGGGATACATTGGTTCATTGCGGAGATACCATCAATTTCGATTTTATTGCGAATGATTACGATTTTTATCCAAATGGTTCGCGACAAGATTTATTGTTTGAAATATCTGGAGGTCAATTTTATGACTATCAAAATAATCAATTATGTGATAATCCTCCGTGTGCAACTTTTACACAAATAGGAACTAATTCACCTCCTCCTTTTGTTACAGCGGGTGGCTCGGGAGCTGGTCATTTTGAATGGATTACAGATTGTTCTCAATTAAGTAACGGGTGTTATACCCAGGGTCCTAGTGTTTTCTCTTTTGTAATTAAAGTTTCTGATGATTTTTGCCCTGCACCAGCGATAGAAAATACATCACAAGTCATAACAATTACAGTTTTCCCACCATGTGATAACTTAAAATCAAATTATACTACTTCAAATTCTTCATGTAATATTAACGATGGTTCAGTATCTATTAACCCATCTGGAGGATTTCCCCCATATCTAGATTATTATTCCGACTTAAATGGTGTTTCAGTTAATCCAGATTCTTTGATATCTGGAACTTATATTTTAAGATTAGTAGACTCAACTCTGTGTGAAAGAGTTGATACGTTTACAATTTTTGGTCCAAGTTTACTAGACGTTAATTCCGTTATTAATGATGTTAGTTGTAGTGGAGGTAATGATGGTAATATTTCTCTAACTACCAACAACAACGTTAGTTATGTATGGAGTAACGGAGATACAACTAATTATATTAATATGTTATCATCTGGAAATTATTCTGTAACATATTCAGATACTTTTGGATGTTCAGAAACACAAAATTTTCAAATTAATGAACCAACTCCATTGAATATTATATCAAATATTCAACATGTTACATGTAATGGATCAAATAACGGTCAAATTAATTTATCTGTAAGTGGAGGAATATCTCCTTATTTATTTAATTGGAGTAATGGTGATACTGTTAATAGTATAATTAATATGTCTGCAGGAACATATGGTGTATTCATCTTAGATTCAAATAGTTGTTCATTTATAGATTCATTTTCTATCAATCAACCTAATTTACTTTTATCTCAGTTAACAGGAGTTGATCCTGACTGCTTCGGAGATGTAGATGGAATGATAATCTCTAATGTTACTGGAGGAGTTCCTCCATACAGTTATTTGTGGAGCACAAGTGATACTACTCAAGATTTGTATGGAATTTCTTCTGGAAATTATGTGTTAAGTACCATTGATTCTAATGGTTGTATAATATTAGATTCTATTTTTATTAATCAACCAAATCAATTAATCGCTAATATTGTAAATGACTCTTTAGGCTTAACAGGTTCAGTTACTGGAGGAGTATCTCCATATATTTATGATTTTTACTCTCCAGCAGGTATATATTTAACAACATCTAATTCTCAAGGGAGTGATGTAACAATATCAACAACAAATGTTGGATATTATAGCTTAGTAATTACCGATGCAAACGGTTGTGTTGACTCGGTATCAATTTTATATGGAAATAATTTTAGTCCAAATGTAAATATTAGTTTATCAAATTATCTATGTGATAGCTTAAGTAGTTTAACCATTTCTGTAAGTCAAGATTCTGGTCAAGTTGATATGTCAACAGCCCTTTTTCAATCTAATGCTGGATATTTTGATATTCAGTCTTTAAATGTTGGTGATACTATTGGTACGGCTGACTTAATTGCCGCTGGTGGAAATATAAATGTTAATACAATG
>Ga0160423_10000090_pt1 | contig 61214 bp, 58 predicted proteins | sample CRUFie14St8metaG_FD_108191 | JGI IMG/M metagenome (GOLD analysis project Ga0160423, IMG submission 108191) | Marine microbial communities from the Costa Rica Dome - CRUD Field 142mm St8 metaG | ecosystem: Environmental > Aquatic > Marine > Oceanic > Photic zone | place: Costa Rica: the Eastern...
CCACATTCGATGCAAGCAAATATTATAAAGTAAATGTAAATGCCATCGGAGTTGATCACTGGGGCTGGAGCATCGATGGAGGATCAGAAACCATGATGCCTGCAGGTTCAACACATTTTATGGTAAATGGAGCCGATTATCAAGCTAGCGGCGGAACAGGTTCCACAATACAATTACCAAACCTTACTACTCCGATTGAGTGCGACCACGGGTTTGGTGAAAATGCCATATTTAACACAGGAAAAGGATTTTCGAGCGTTAGTGCCATTGAAGCTTTAATCCCACGTTATCCAGGCCCAAGTAGGCAGTTCCTTGAAGATGGGGCTGACCATCAGTGGATGGATACTATAATCTACGGTGCGTCACAAAGCCTACCTGAACTTGTCGAATTAGATAGTGAAGGAAAAATCACAAAGTTTTGCCTTGCTAATAGTGGCATAGATTACCAAGAAGATGATGACGGTCCGGGTTACCATTACTTATATATTTTCTCAAACCCTCTGAGCCTTTGGGTTAAGGCAGGAACCGATGGAAGTAAATCAGCGACTGCATCACCCGATTACGAAAATTCAGGTACTAGGTGGAATCAAGGCTGGGTTACAAATAACTGGGGAACTACGGCTCCTGACTTAACAAAAAATCATGCAATCATCAGATATTGGCCTAACTCAGAGTAATTAAATTATGACTTGGAACGCAAACAATACAGTATGGAACCCTATTAGTCCAGGTGCCGCAGCAAATTCTTACCATATGCTGAGTCATCAAGGAAATGGAAAGTGGAGAATGGTTCCTGCTGGTTTGGGTGACTCGGTGGAAAGTGATGGTGGTAGTGAAGACTACCAGCCAGGAACCATGTTTATTCTTTGGGAGACTGGAGAGTTTTACAAGGCTGAGTCGTTTGAGGGTTCAGATTCCAGGGAATGGAGGTGGAATGGTTCTGCATGGGTTGAAGGAGACTATGGTGCACGTTACAATAATGACCATTACTACCCGTATCTAGAGTTTACATTCAGCGGCAATGGACCCCAAAGAATATATGTCGGATATGCAGGATACGGAACAGGGTATGATAGTGATAGTTCAGGTGAAAATGCATACAACACGTCCACTATTGTTAGCAACTCTGTTGCAGGTACTCCGTTTCCATTTTCTAGCCCTTTCCCAGGTGGTTTCTCGAACTCATTTTATATAGACATACCCGAAGTTAATCCTGATAATCCTGCGAGCAGCGGCGGTACGAGCAGCGGCGGTACGAGCAGCAGCGGATCACCATCTGGTAGCGCAGCAAGATATTTTCAGTCTAGCGGTCCAATTGGCCTAAATGAAATAAAAACATTCATCGATAAAGAATATTACAAACCTGGCGCTATAGCTGTCAACGGATATTATCCTTTATTCACTACAGAATCTGCATCAAATAGCTGTGTGGGAGGTGACGGAAGTTCTCATACTCACTCGTTAAATGGAATAACTTACTATATGCCCAACGGCCTGACCATGGGCACAAATCAATTTCATGGAGACCTTCCCACGGTTAGCTATTCGAATATCAGTCTGGGAACAATGTTTTCCGAGGCTCAATCTTTGACCCCACAGCCCGCGGCACTTCCAAATGGTAATTTTACTGCTCCTCACTCGATGAGCGAGTTTTATGATGCATATATACAAATGAGCAGCATTGAAATTACAAGCATAGAAGAAACTTCGCCTCCAACGACCTTGATTGGCGGAGCAGCTGGAGTTCCAAATATCAATCAAGAAGGTAATTGTCGTAACAACTATGGCGGGCAATATACCAATGCACTATCAATGCCTCTATCATATGAGGGATCCTATTTTGTTCCCGCTGGCAGGGAGAATGTAAAGTTTGGAGCAACTGGTTCGGGGAAAATACAAGGGCACTTCGCTTTTCACGGCAAAGCAAAACACGGCTCTAGTGACGGAGTTAGTAGTCATGTGTATAGCGTAATCGGAGCAGGTCTACAATGGAGAAATGCTATTGGAAATATCACTCTAAATGGAAATAGCGTAGGATTTGATCCGAGCCACGTATCAAGCGTTATGCCATATGATGACTCGGAAACTCCGTATCCGAATGCGAACTACAGTACTTCATTTTATGGTCCAGCTCCAGCAACTATTAATGGATCAACTAATAGATTTGAACTTGATGTAGATTATCAAGCCTCAGGAGGTAATCTTGCCATAACCAATGGACTAAATGTTCTTCTGCCGTGTAGATGGCAATGGGGTTACGACGATAATGAAACGAGTGCCTGGGAGGAACTCTATACCCATTGGCAGTTCAGAATAACCGAACATAGTTTTCTTCCTTCTGCGCCGACGACAGAAACTATGGCCGTAACTCCTATTAAAGGTTCTGGCGGAATCCTTCCTGTGCCCGCAGGAGTGCTTAATGTAAACACAAGCACATTATATCATGCCCCCTATAAAATAAAATTTGGGTTAAGCTACGTGCGGGTGAGTGGCGACTACTACGGTGGAAACTCTTTCCACCTCACTCACTCGCTAAACGGAACTATAACATTAAATGGTCAAACAATTGACCTTAGCACTGTTGGATGGGGTCCAGGCGGGCCAGAATATACTGTAAACAATATGTCATTCTCAACTACACCTAGCTCGTATCCGAACTACCAGGCGATAACTTCATTTACTATAACCGAATCTGATTATTCTGTTTCTCAACCATCAAAAGTTATCACAGTTAATTGGCAAGAAGAGGAAGAGGATGATGAAGACGGATCAACTTATATGGAAAATTACTCATCAAACTTGCGCATATTCCTCGATTTTTGGGTAACCGAAGTAACATACACAACAGGATGAAAATAGAAAAAATAAACATTACTCCAGACCTTGCGGAAAAAATGCTAAACAACAGAGAAAGTCAGTCGACTGCTTTGAGCGAACAAAAGATAGACCGATATTCAGAGCTAATACAAAGTGAACAGTGGAAGCCTGAGGGCGGAGTTATTACTCTCTCTAGCCGGGATAAAAGCTTTCCCAATAATCCAAGAGACGTGTTTTCTGGCGAGGATTATACTATATTTGACGGACATCACAGGCTTAGCTCAATAATAAAATCCAAGAAAACACTTGAAATGCATACTGCCTTTGTAGAGGAAGAGGATTGGGATGCTGTGCAAGAACTTTCGAATCCTACGGGCATATTAAATGCAATTGTACTTTTAATGTCTATGTCAGGAGAAACAGAAGTAAACTTGAATGAATTTTTTGAAGAAAACCCTGCGTTTTTAGAAATATATTATTTTTGCCGAAAAGAATACGAATTCGAGCGTACTTATCCTGTACATGAGCGACCTGCGCATTTAATACTTTTTGGTAAAATTTGGGTTGTGACTACGCTTCTGTTCATATTTTGCAGGGGAGAGTTTGATATAACTGATCAAAATTCAATAATAGCAAATGAATACATGAAAATTCTTATCAGATCTAAAGATGTAATTTCCGATTGCGAAAAAACACAAACACCTTCAGCTGAACTTATTGAGTCTAGAGAAATAATTGAGAATAATCCTTTCGCAGATAGGGTTGACAAGTTGAAAAAAATCGTTGATCTTTTTGAGGATTGGAGAAAAGTTTGCCTCGCAGAAATGCAGGAACTTGGCCTAGAAGCTTAAGATGAGGCAGGACGAGTCTTTGGTCTTAAGGCTTAAAGATGATCTAGATGACTTGCTGCTTAATTGGCACAGATTAAAAAATAAAAGGGTTAACTCAAGCGGCCTGGACATGACCTCAGAGGCATCCTTAATTGAGTGCAAAAAAAATCCTGAGAATAGATTTTCCACAAACAAAAGCTACATTCCCAATTGGAGGAATTTTCGTATAGCCGAAAAGTTAACAGATTTATATCGATATCGGGGCTCTAGTCCTTTATGCCCTAGAGGTCAGTTTCTGTATCCTCCTGGAGGAGGCATGTCTTGGCACACAAACAATAATCATCCGGGAATGAGATTTTATTTTACATATGTAAAAAATGGAGGGAAAAGTTTTTTCAGATATCAAGACTGGGAAACCAAGAAGATCATTACGTCTGTAGATCAGAAGGGGTGGCAAGTTCGTATATTTAGAGTAGATCCTAATAGGTCATTGTGGCATTGCGTGGGGAGTCAAGAGGATCGTTATAGCGTAGGTTTTGGCCCAGAACTTCCGACTCAGATAAGGGATATTTGGTAGCATTAAGATGGAGTCTTGTATTATATAAACTAATTTATAGTTGAAATAAAAATACGCCCTACATAATATAATGTATGAGGGTATCCAAGACAAAAATTTATCCAGAATTAGCAGAAAAAATTTTATCAAACAGACCTCCCAACGGTCACCTTCAAGATAACTTGATAAGTGATTATGCACAAAATATAAAAGATAAAAAGTGGGGAGACAAAGCGGGAACTATTGCGCTTTCGTCCAGATGCCTCGAAAATATTTTCTTACAGAAGGTTATTTATGATATAGAAGATTACTTCCTTTTCGATGGGCACCATAGACTTAATGCAGTTATCTCTTCGGGTCAAGAAGTGGAATTTCAAACAGTATTCCTAGACGAAGAGGACTGGAATGCCGTAATAAATCTAAAATTTCCTATTACTATCATGAATGCATTGGTTATGATTATGAAAAATAACAAACTCAACAAGCTTGATGCAGAAAAATATTTAAAAGAAAAAGATTTAATTAAAACTACTTGCAGTTTCTCAAGAAACGAATACCCTAATTACGAAAAGTTTTTTTCTAATTACCAAAAAAGACCGATGCTTAGAAATCGAGCAATTATAGGCCTTCTATTGTTTTATTTTTGTCAGGACTGCACTTCGGATGAGTTTTCTAAAAATTGCCGTAAAGCATTGATGGCCAAGAATTTCATAAAGTCTTTGTGTTGCGATGTTAAGCCAAAGGAAAAGGATATTATCCAATCAAGAAGAATCGCTCAGTCTGAAGAAAATTCGGATTGCCTGGAGCGACTGCGAGGAATAATTTTATGCTGGGAAAGATATTATCAGTCCTATAATTGAAGATTATACATTATATATAAACTCATCTTGCGTGTATTTATTTATATGGAAATGCAAGAAATATTGATAATAGGAGTTGGCGTTTTAGTGTCGGTCATTGCCTTCTATTTAAAAAGAGAAAGCTTAAAAATTGAGAGATTGGGCTCGAAAATAAGAAGAATGGAAGTTGATTTGGCCAAAAATGGCGCTAGAGATGCAGAGAGATGGGAGCAAACACAAAGACTTTTGGAGGACAGACGAACGGATGTAGTGAGATTGTTCGAAAAAATGGAAAAATGAAATTAATCATCGACTCGTTCCTGACTGAGCCTCCAAGTGAAATCTGTTGCTTTAGAGACGTAACTTTATTTGCAAAAACATTTGTATTTGAGGATGTTATCCTTGAATGCGTGCCTGGAACCCGAACATTATACTGGAATTGGCTAAAAAGCCATGGGGCGCATGATTTTGTTTCTGAGTTGATATGGCCAGAAGAAAAAGAAAGCGGATACAGAATAAAAACATCTGCACCCGCTAATATTGTAGTAGATAGAATTAACTATCACAACCTTGATTATATTATCTCAAGGCTTCAATCGTTTAAGAAAGGGTCTTGTTGAATTCTTTAGCTTCTTCCAGAAGGGTTTGCAACTGCTCTTCATCCATCTGCTCAACTTCTGCAGTTGCTTGAGATACAACTTGTTGTTGAACCAACTGAAGAAGCTGGTTTAAGGTAACTACCGAAAGTGCTTCGGATAGCCTTACGTTATTTAGAAACTTGTTTGCCATAAAATTAACTGCGTTCGATTGATCTGGAGTTAACTCTTTGGCTTGCTCCGAGGCTTCTTCTACCGCTTGCTCGGCGACTTTATCTACTTCTTGATCTGTTGTTTTCTCTGTGCTCATAATATTATAATTGTTAACGATTGATTTAAAATGATGGGCCGTGAATTGGATTATACAATTTTTGTTTTGGCTGCATCTGAATATTATACTCTCCAAGTAAAAATTTTCTAGAAATTAATTCTTTTTCTAGATGTTCAATATATATATTTTGATCTTGTATAACTTTGTTTTGTTCCCATAAATACCATCCCATATAAAATATTACCAACAATATACTTACTTTCGTTAATGGCTCATTCATAAAATATGGTACACAAGTATAGTAGTAATTCTATAATAAGTTGCTTTTTAGTGTATTATAAGTAATGGCTACAATCGGAAATTTAAACGAACAGACTCAAAACATAAACGTGAATAATGATTTTCTCGTAGTTTATATTGGTGAGGATACAGCTAATGGAATCAGTACTGAAACAAAGAAAATAAAACTAAACACTTTATTGAATAGTAGTTCATCTGCCTCGACGCCTGGTGCGCCCAAGCTTATTTTTGGCTCTATCGGAACATCCCCCTTGAAGTCATCCGCCTACAAAAATAGCCCCGCCAATTCATTTAATTCTAGGATTTTTGAGTGCAGCGGAATGTTCACAAGCGGAACCACGATTACTGGACAGATTGACCGCGGGATAAATATTAACAAAAATAGTGGCGAGGATACAGTACATATTAATCAGACCGCGTTATCTGTAGGTTCGTCTGTAATGATTGATCACCCTATAGATACCCATACTTCCCCCGCTTCAGGCAAACTAATTCCAGCCAAGGTAGAAGTTACGATTATTGACACAGATAAAATAAAGATCAAGTCGAACACCCTGGTTAATGTAAGCTTTCAGGTATACGGAACATATTGATATGCCAATACCATCTCCGAATAAAGACGAAAAAAACTCAGCATTTATGAATAGATGTATGAGCTTTCTATCTGATAAAAAAGAATTCAAAGATAGTAAGCAAAGAGCAGCTGTATGTTATAGTCAGTTAAGCAAAAGAAATAAAAATAAAAAGTCTTGACTGTTAAGCTAATATAGTATATAATATATGCCATGAGAATACTTATGGCATTATTTATAATTTGTACAACATGTTTTGCTCAAGAAGTTGTCGTCGTTGAAAAATCGGGCCATTCTAATAACAGACTTGATTTGATTTTTATTGGTGATCATTACCTTGAAAATGAAATGGCCAATGAAATCGGACATTTTCCCCATGATGTAGACAGAGTATGGAACAATCTAATTTCCAATTATCAAATATACAACAGATACAAAAATTTCTTTAATGTAACTCGTATAGATTATTCTTTGCAAATTGATTATAAAACTCTTTCTACAAATGAGCTGTCAGATCAAATGTTTGAGCTTTGCAGTGAACTCAATGCAAGTTGTGATGTTGTGAATGTGTTTGTTGCTCAATCGCCCAATAGAATTGAACCTTACAATACTGGCATGGCTAATCCAATAAAGAAAATATCAATACAGGCTCCAGGGGCTGCGACTTTTTCTCACGAGCTTGGTCACATTTTGGCTCAAAACGCAGATGAGTATCTGTCTTCGCATGATGAATGGTCTTTGGATTTTTATGCAAACATTGCCGCTTCTCGAGAAATTGCTCTGCAAAAATGGGGACATTGGATAGGATACGCTGATCCTTGGTCAGGCTATTTTGTGTCCGAGCCGTATATGCGAGAGGGTACCGATTATTATCGTCCCACTTCAAGCGACACTATTATGCAAACAAGTGGTACAGGCGATTTTGACGCAGTCAGCCGTGAACATTTGATTCTTGGCATTTACGACTATGTTCAGCCTATCGATAGTTATTCAATTTCTTCTGATTCAATTTCAGTGCAGGTTGTTGACGAACAGGTCATATCAACCGCTTGGTTGGTTGATGGACAGATCGTTTCACAATCAAAACAATTCAATTTAAATGATTATGTTTTATATAATGATTCAATCGTAACTTTGGTTGCTTGGGATAATTGTCTTAATACTGATTATTCAGCCGATGATCGCGGTGGTTGGATTCGCAAAGATGATCAAAACAAAACATGGCAGTCTGTATCTTGGCAGGTCGCAGACCTGCAGGAAACACAATACAATTTTAATTTAAATAGTATTATAAAATTAAGTCATAATAAATTTTTTGATGAATCCATTGACATTGGTCATCATGGAATGGATTCGGAATATAATAGGTTTATAAACAACGGTAATTACTACGAATCAAGCAGTTCTTATGTCCCTGCTCAATCTGAATGGAGGTGGGACAATAGTTATATAGGTTGGATTTTTTATCCTGCAGGATCGATCAATAACGCATGGATTTACCATTTAAATTTCGATACATGGATTTATGTATCTAGGGCAGAAGGACTTTGGTGTCATTTTTGGGGCTCATGGAAATGGACCTCACCTGAGGTCTACCCCTACTTCTATAATTACGATACATCAACTTGGGAATACTTTTCTCAAGGTTGATGATTTCTAATTTTTTTTAGGTTTATTTTTTATTCTAGCGATTTCCTCTGGAAGTATTTTAATAACTTTTTCTACCTTATTTTCAAGCATCATCTCCGCTGGAGTTGATCCGTTAAGGCGCTCGTTTTCCGTTTTTAGCCAATTTGTAGATTGATACGAATTGAGGTTAGCGCTAAGCAACTGTAGTATTGATTTATTAGACATTAATATATTATACACTTTAATGCGAAAAATTCACTTTATGTGTATATATTGGCATGGGTCCTATATTAAATACGATAATGGGAGCGGGAATAAAACTTGCCTGCAATTTGATAAATAGCTGGCTAGAGCAAAAAAGACAAGATCAATTGGCACTGGCAGCAAGAGACGAAAAAATGCTTGACGCATTGATTGCGAGTCAAAAAAGTAATTCCAGCGATCCATTTGTTAAAATAACGCGAAGAGTATTGTTTATGTCAATTACTTTTACTATGTGTTTCTTGATGATTTATTACGCAATGAATCCAGATATAACCTACAATTTGATTGTTCCAAAAGGAGAGGGGTCTAAGCTTGGATTCTTCTCTTGGATTTTTGGGGGAAAAGAATGGGAAATGGTGCATATGACTGGAGGTCTTATGCTGGCTTCATTTATGGATTTATGTTTTATGGTTGTAGGATTTTATGCTATACCAAGTAAGAAAAGATAATGAAGGACGAAGAAATAAAATTACCAGATTACGAAGTTAACGAAGAGCTGTCTTCGTTAAGCCAGAGAATAGATTGGGGCTTAAGACAAATGAATGTTCCAACCACATGGTCTATAACTAGAGGCGAAGGAATTACCGCAATGGTTATCGATACTGGTCATCCTGTTCATCCAGATCTAGGAGATAATGTTATAGAGGGAAAAAATTGCATTCCAAACGAACCTCTTGAAGATGAAAATGGCCATCATACTCACTGTGCGGGAATTATATGTGCAAAAGATAATGAAACTGGAATGGTGGGCGTTGCTCCGAAAGCCAAATGTATATCTGTAAAGGCTCTCGCCAAAAATGGCGGAGGAACTTACGCTGGATTAGTTGAAGCTCTGGATTATGCGATTGAGGTAAAGCCAGACGTTGTTAGCATGAGTCTTGGAGGGGGAGCTCCATCTGCTCAGATGGAAGCCAGAATTAAAAAACTATATTCAATGAATATACCTGTTATCTGCGCAGCAGGAAATACAGGAGAAGGAGGTGTTAATTGGCCCGCTGCATTTGATGACACAATTGCTGTTGCAGCACATGACAAGCACGGGAATATTGCTAGTTTTTCATCTAGAGGGGAAAAAGTCGAATGGGCTGCTCCGGGGGTTCAGATTTATAGCACTTTTTTAAACGGTATGTACAGATCGCTTAGTGGCACAAGTATGGCCTGTCCGTTCATAACTGGAGTTGTGTGCCTGATGCTCGCAAAACACAGGAAGCAAGAAAAGGAGACAGGTAAAAATGACTGTAAAACTGTCGAGCAGATCAGAGAGCATTTATTGAAGTATACTATGGATAAAGGTAGGCTAGGGAGAGACGAGTCCTGGGGCTACGGTATAATTGATGTCGAAAAATTAATCAAAGGAGAAGAACCAGCTCCTAAGCCAGAGCCCAAGCCAGAGCCCAAGCCAGAGCCCAAGCCAGAGCCCAAGCCAGAGCCGCCCACACCAGCTCCAAAAGATCCTCCGCCGGAAAAAGAAAAGCCTAAGTCGAGACCAAAGAAGAAAAATAATGTAGCCTGGATAATTCTCGGGGTATTTTTGATAGCAGCGATAGCTATAGGTATATCTGGGGCGATAAATGAAGAAGAAATTCCTGATCCTCCGTACATTGATGAAAACGGAAATGTAGACTGGAACAAGAAATACGAATTAGAAAAATGATTTTTTATAAAATATTTTTATTTTTATTTTCTTTCTCGTTTTTTTCTTGCGTTAGTAAAACTTCAAAGATAAATTCCAATGGTCCCAAAAAATTTAACAAGATAGATCTAGACAAAGATAAGAGTATATCTCCAGAGGAATTCGAGATAGCCTCTAGTGCAAGTTCTGTGATTGACGGATTTGGGCCATCCATAGCGTTTGCAGCTATACTATTTTTAATAATTTTATTTTGTTTTCTTGCCAAGCGTGTAAACAGGTGATAATGAGCGACAATATTGCTATCATCATCGCGTCTCTTATATCAGCTATGGGAGGAATGCTAACCATGTGGGCCAAAAGTCATTTTGATTATAAAAAAAAGAACTCAGTAGAAAGCGCAACAGCTTCTGGGGTCAATATATACGAGGCCCTTGGTTATCTACAATCTCAGACTGAATGCTCTAGGTCTTATGTTTTTGAATTCCATAATGGAGAGCATTTTTTCTCTGGTAGAGGTCAGCAAAAATTTAGTTGCACTTATGAATTTGTGAAGGCGGGAGTTAGCGCAGAAGCGCTAAATTCACAAAATCATAGGATATCCAACTATAATCAATATATTCATAAATTAATAAAACAAGAAAAATTTAAATACCTTGACATAAATAAAATACAAGACCAAGCGTTCAAAGAAATGCTAAAAACCAAAGGCGTAGAATCAATTTATAATGTACCAATAAAAACATTAAATGGAAAAGTTATAGGTATACTTGGAATAGAATATACTTCCAAGATAAAATCTTTTCCTATATGTCGGGATGAACCTGATTTAGAAAAGTTTATGCGAAGACAAGCCAGAATTATAAGTGGTTATTTGATATAATTAATTAACTCTTTATAATATATTATGGCATTCAGTTACTGTCCAAAATGTGGATTTAAAAATTTATACTCTATAAAGCCTCCAAATTTTTGCGGAGGATGCGGAGAGCAAATGAGCAGCGCTTCTTCTGTGGCTACAAAAACTAGACCCACGAGGCCTAAGAAAAGCGTTGAATTAGAAAACGAAGATTTGAGTACCGAAGGAACGGATGTATATTCTGTGCCAAATATTCAATCTTTGGCTTATGAAATTGAGCATGAAAAAATTAGTTTTGATCTAAAAGATGTTCTTCCCGAACCAGAGCAAGAAAAAACAACTAGGAAAAAAGCAACCAAATCAAAATCCAGAAAACGTGGCAGGCCAAGAAAAACATAAACTCTCTTATGAAGATAAGGCCGACGAAATAGATGTTGAAATAAAAAAGAGAAGAGGCAAGTGGTTTTTAGATTCTCTTGCGTGGTTTGACTTTGAAGATGTTGAGCAAATTATAAAAGCCCATATTTATAAAAAATGGGATCAGTGGGATCAAAAAAGATCTCTAAAGCCTTGGGTAAATAAAATAATTACCAATCAAATGAAGAACATTCTTCGTAACAACTATAGTAATTTTGTTAGGCCATGTTTGAATTGCCCTTTTAATCAGTGTGCAGTAAAAGACGGTTCTTCAAATTCTTTATGCGGTTTTACGAAAAGTGGTCTACAGGATTCGACTTGTCCTCTTTATGCAAAATGGGAGAGAACTAAAAAATCTGCTTACGATATAAAAATGGCGCTTACTTTGGAGTATCATTCTCACGAGGTAGGAGCAATGCCAGACCAATCTTTTGATCTGATGAGCGCCCAGGAAAAGCTCAATGTTTTTATGAAAAAAGAGCTATCTCAAAAGCAATATATTGTATACGATCTCTTGTTCGTACAGCATAAAGAAGAAGAGGTCGTCGCCAAAATAATGGGATATAAAACCTCAGAAAAGGGCAGAAAGGCAGGATACAAACAAATTAAAAATTTAAAAAAGGTCTTCAAAGAAAAGGCTCAGTCCATTTTAGAGCGTGAAGATATAATCCCAGTAAAGGGTGGAATACTATGGAACTAAGTGATGCTCAGAAACAAATTATAATAGAAAATTCCGAATCGATATCTGATTTAACAGAATTGACCTCTTTGGTATTTCCAGATAAGCAAGGGCTTGACGGAAGAAGTAAAGAAGGTAGGGCCGTAAGAGAATTTTTATTATCAGAAGGCATAAATTACAAGACAAAACATATATTACCAAAGCAAAGTATTGCTCTTGATGACTCTCAAAAAGAATTTATATCTCAAAATTCTGGAGATGGCTTAAATGCTTTTCAGATTGCTGGAATGCTTTTTCCTGAGACTAATATTACGGGGACAAGCAAAGAATACGAGGCAGTCTTATCGTTTATTGATGGGAATGAAGCGTTGGTCGTTCACCCTTCCGAAGACGCTGTCGGAAAAAAATACTCTCCCCCTAAGGCTGCAAGCAAAATAATTAAAAAAATAAACGATTATTGCTCAACCGATATTGATGAAAAAAAACTTAATGTCGGAGATAGAAAAAGCGTGGAATCGCTTGGTAAGTTTTTGGCTTCACCGAGATTTATACAGATTATAAATAATTATACCAGCTCAGAAGATAGAGATTTATTTGAAGCAGAATTCATAAGAGCTACTTGGGACAAGCCTGATTTAACCTCAGATGAGATAAATTTATATATAAATGTCTGCATGGATTACATTCACTTGAAAAATATTCAAGGTGCTATAAATAAGTTGAATAGAATGTTTGACGACACTGAAGATCAGCAAGATCTGACCGTAAGGCTCGCCGAACTTCTAAAAACGAAAAGTGAAGAATATAATCAGTGCGAAAAAAGAATGGAGTCCCTAATTCAAAAACTACAGGGAGACAGGTCTAAAAGAATCGCAAACAAACAGCGACAAAACTCTAGCATACTTGCGCTTGTACAGCTCTTTCAAGAAGAAGAGGAGAGAAAGGTTATGGTTAAAATCGCCGAGCTACAAAGAAAAGCTGCTAAAAAAGAAGCGCAAGAACTTGAGTCAATGCCAGATTGGAAGGCTAGGGTACTTGGCATATCCAAAGAAGACGTAGCTTAATTATGCCTAAAACAGAATACAGCTGCAAGGTATGCGGGGAGTCTTTTGCTAGCGAGCGGTCTCTTCATGCTCATCTCAAAAAGCATTCGTTAACTATGGCAGATTATTATACAAAATATTATCCAAGAAACAATTTACTAACTGGAGACCCGCTTCCGTTCAAAACAAAGCAAGACTATTTCTCTAAAGACTTTTCAACCAGATCTCAATTGCTTAAGTGGTGCGAACAATCTGCGGATAATCAGGTTAAGCAGTATATTTTAAAGTTACTTCAAAATAGAGTTGAGCAAAAAGATCTAAAGTTTGGACCAGGTCATTTAGAGCTCAAGATAAATTCTCTTCCAACTATAGACATATATCAAAAGCACTTCGGGTCATATACCGAGGCTTGCGAAAAGGTTGGTGTGAGGCCAATGTTCTCAAAAAGATTGCCAGAATCTTTTCTTAAAGAAGTCAGTAGCGACATAGAAATATTTGTTGACACAAGAGAGCAGAAACCATTAACCTTCGACAAATCCTCTTCCCTTAAACTAGAGTTTGGAGATTATGCTGTGGGAGGAGAGTACTATAACTATACCTACGTTGATAGGAAGAGCGAGCAAGACTTTAAATCTACGTTGAGCAAAAATAATTTAGAAAGGTTTAGGGAAGAATTAAAGAGAGCTAGAGATTTCGACAGCTATCTATTTGTCGTGACCGAAAGCGATCTATCTAAGATCGCAAAAAATAATCACTGGGGAGCGCATAGATCAAACCTAAAGTATATATATCATAATATGAGAGTATTAAGCCATGAGTTTGCGGGGAATTGTCAGTTTATATTTACTGGAAGCAGGGCTCACTCGCAAGATATTATTCCAAAAATACTAGTCAACGGAAAAGATGTTTGGGATGTAGACTTACAATACTATATTGATGAGGAGGTAATATAATGGCCTGGGAAATTGGTAGTCAAAAATCAAGAAAAGAAGATATAAATGTAAATGATCAAATTATGTCTCTCGAGGGATTTATTGAAGAGGATGAGGCTAAAGTTTTGCTGTATAAATTTTTAAGAGAAAACATAACCTTTACTACGGATTTAATTAGCGGAGTAAAGCTTTTCCCGTTTCAACATATGGCAATTAAAGCTATGTTTGAAACAGATTATTTCATGGGAGTTTGGAGTCGTGGAATGTCCAAATCTTTCACTACTGCAATATACGCATACCTGGATGCAATACTAAATCAAGGCGTTGAAATTGGAATTCTTTCAAAGTCTTTCCGTCAGGCAAAGATGATCTTTAAAAAAATAGAGGACATTGCCTCCAAACCCGAAGCTCATTATTTGAGCCAATGCATTACCCATAAATCGAAAAGTAACGATGAGTGGCTACTTGAAATCGGCTCGTCAAGAATCAGAGCCCTACCCTTGGGCGATGGAGAGAAGCTTCGTGGTTTTAGGTTTCATAGAATAATTATTGATGAGTTCGCGCTCATGCCAGAAAGAATCTATAATGAAGTTATAATCCCATTCCTAAGCGTTGTTGAGAATCCTACTCAAAGAGAAGATCTCTACAACGTTGAAACCGAATTGATAAAACAAGGGAAAATGAAAGAGTCCGATAGGCACATATGGCCCAACAATAAACTTATCGCTTTGTCATCTGCAAGTTATAAGTTTGAATATATGTACAAAGCTTACGAACAATTTGAAGAGCTAATAAATCTTGGGGGAGATAAAAAATCTGATGCGCACAGAGTTATTATGCAATTTAGTTACGACTGCGCGCCAAAGCAATTGTATGACCAGAATCTAATTGACCAAGCTAAATCTACAATGAGTCAGTCTCAGTTTGATCGAGAGTTTGGTGCGGTATTTACAGACGACAGTTCTGGCTATTTTAAGACTTCTAAAATGGCAGAATGTACTCTTAAAGACGGGGAGTCTCCATGTGTCCAAGTAAAAGGGGATGTTAAGGAAAAATATATTCTTGCGTTTGATCCAAGTTGGGCGGAAAGTGAAAGCAGTGACGACTTTGCGATGATGGTCATACAGTTAGACGATTCAAAAAAAATTGGAACAGTAGTTCATAGCTACGCTCTGTCTGGAGCAAACTTAAAAAATCATATATTTTATTTTTATTATCTTATAACTAATTTTAGCATAGTTGCTATAGTTGGAGACTATAATGGAGGAGTGCAATTTATTAACGCAGTAAATGAAAGTAGTTTGTTTAAGAAAAAGAAAATAAAGATCGGATGCCTTAATACAAACTTCGACGATATAGAAAACTATCAAGAAAAACTTACAGAAGGAAAAACAGAGTATAATTTAGAGACTCATAATATTTGCTATCTCAGGAAGCCTACTAGTCAATGGATTAGGAGGGCGAACGAATTGCTTCAGTCTAATTTCGATCATAAAAGAATTTGGTTTGGGTCTAGGGCTATAGATGATAATTATAACGAACAAAGAAGAAAGAAAATTCCAATAGAGAAAATAAACTTTTTAAGAACTTCTTTGTCTATCGCCCAAAATAATCCTGCAAAAATGATTGATTTTGTAGAACATCAGTTTGACATGATGAATTTAATAAAGAATCAGTGTGCGTTAATTCAAATCACATCTTCTGCGAGTGGAACTCAAAGCTTTGACCTGCCATCTAATCTAAAAAGACAAACGGGCCCAGACAAAGCCAGGAAGGACTCTTATTCAGCTCTCGTGCTTGGAAATTGGATGGTTAAGCTTTACTATGATATAATTGAATCAGAGGGCACAAAAGCCTTTCAAACCTTTACTCCCATGTTTATAAACTAGGTGTACTTACATCAAATGTCGAAAAAATATAAATATACAACCACTTTTGAAAATATAGTATTTGCATCAAATGACATATGCGATTCAAATATAAGTGAGGCTTCGATTGAAGCCTTAAAGCCTCTTATACCAAAAGGTATAAATTTTGAAAAAAATATAGATTTAATTGGGGTTGCTTTTAACGCTGCAGTTGTAAACAAATTTAATAAAAACGGAGACGGGATTGACAGTGATGCTGCAGTAAAAATAAAAGATTATTTTATTCACAAGCCAACAAATATAGAGCATAACCGAGATAAAATCGTAGGGCATATAGTTTCTGCAGGCTTTTCCAAATACGATGATGATTCTCAATTAATTTCTTCCGAACAGGCATTACTATCAGAAGGGGCATACAATATTGCTCTGGGCGCAGTTATATATAAGACTGCGAGCAAGGAATTCGCAGATTTGGTTATGAGCTCTACAGATAGCGAGAGTGATTTCTACCATGCTGTATCTGCAAGTTGGGAAGTTGGTTTTAATGAATATGTCATAGCTATAGGAGGAAAAGATTTGTCCGAATCTGTTATTGTCTCCAGTAAAGAGGAGATTGAAGAGTATACTCCATATTTAAAATCTTTTGGAGGCAGAGGAGTTCTTTCTGATGGAAGAGTTGTCAGTCGATTGATTACAGGAGATATATATCCACTTGGAATAGGGTTTACGTCGAATCCCGCTGCAGATGTGAAAGGCCTGGTCGTCAATGAAAAAATGGAAACTCCCGAAGAAAGAGATAAATCAGTTACCATCAAGCCTATAGACAAATTAATTAGTGACAATGAAAAAATTTCCCAATCCGTTCAGGAAAATGTACTAAACAAAGAATACAACCAAAACTTTACTATGGATAAAGATACAATTATCAATGAATTCCGAGCAGCTTTAGATGAAAAGCTCGGCAAGCAGGACTTCTCTGAAGAAGCTGTAGCCAGCATTTCTAAGGTTTTTAGCGAGGCCATCAAAGAAAAAAGCGAGCAATATATCGCCGACCTCGAAAAAGCTAAGGCTGAAAAAGAAGAAGCTGCTAACGCTCAAGCAGCTCTTCAAGAGAAAATGACCGAAGTGGAAGATCAACTTAAGGCTACTGAAGAGAAGCTTTCGAATCTTGAAGACGAAAACTCTGCAAGAGAAGCGGAAATTCTTTTTAATAACCGTATGGAAGCTCTTGACGAAGTTTATGACTTAGATGACGAAGACCGCCAAGTGGTTGCTTCAGAATTATCTGAGTTGGACAACTCCGATGAATCCTTCGCTGCTTACCAAGAAAAACTTGCAAAAGTATGGAAGCACAAAAACAAGGAATACATCCAAGAACAAGCTGCTGCCTTTGAAGCTAAGGTAAAAGAAGAAGTAGAGAAGCGCCTTGGTCAAGTTGAAGAAGAAGTCGCTGAAGCTGCTGAAGAAGTTGTAGAACAAGTTTCTGAAGCTTCTCAAGAAACTGAAGAATCTGAAGATGTAGAAGAAGCCTTGGACAACATTCAAGTCGAAGACGCAGCAGTTGTTAATAACAACGAATCTTCTTCTGACGGAGAATCCCTCAAGGATCGTTTCGCGAAAACATTTAAGGATTCAGTAAAAATTTCATTCTAAAAAGGATATAAATTATGGCAAAAAGAATATTACCATACCGAGATTACAGTGAGCACGAAGTCGTGAACATGTTCGCTCTCGATACTGCTGGTTTGACTCTCGCAAATTGCGTAGAGGCTGGTAGTGGAGATTGGGACTCAGGCGTAGTGGTCAAGGTAAATGCGGGAGAACTGCCCGGTGATGTCCCAGGAAAATTGGATTCCGCTAGCGGAGACAAGCTAAGAGATTATCTTGGCGCCAGTTTTTCAAGTGCACATATCGGATTCAATGCATACCCTTCCAACGGTATGACTGTTACTCCTGCTGCTGCTGGCGAAGTAGCCTTGGGGATCACTCTTCGTGAAACCTTGGCCTTCGATGAAAATGGAGAAAAACTTCTCTATTATAAACAAAAACTTGATGAAGCTCAAGCCGTACTTCCTGGACAAACAGTTCCTGTTTTGACAAGAGGTCTCGTTTTGCTTGCAGCTTCTGCTTTCGCTTCTGCTCCTTCCGTAGGAGACAATCTTCAAATTTCTGCTACAGACGGAAAGCTTGAAGGCGATGCAGCTGGAACACTTGGGCAAGTAGTTGCCAAGTCTGGTTCCGACAAGTTTCTCTGCAAAGTTAGCTTCTAAGAAAGGATTTTACGAAAATGAAAATTACTCTAAAGCAAACACCCGAGCAAGTCGAGCTTGTAAAAGCTATGGCTTCGAAGAACAGAGACGTTGCATACGAAGCCCAAACTGCTCTTGCCGAATTTATCGGACCAGTTTTGGCGGAAGTGGTAAATACCGCTCCCACCGTAAGCAACATGTTTACTTCTCTTCAATTTAACTCAGATGAGAGCCCAAGTATTCCTTTGGATCTCTATCATGATATTACAGATGAGGACTACATTCAGGTTTGGAGTCAATCCGTTCCTGGAGGTCTTCCGACTAACCAAGTTGCTCCTTCGCAAAGCGAGCTTAAGTTCACAACTTATACTCTCGACAGCGCATTGAGCTTCGATAAGCGTTATGCTTCTCGTTCCAGACTTGATGTCGTTAGCAAAACATTCACACGTATGGCTCAAGAAGTTCTTCTTAAACAAGAAAAAACTTCCGCAACCATGATTATGACTGCCCTTGCTAATGCTGCCACAAACAGCGAGCAACACGTTATTCGTTCGGCTCAGGCTAACAGATTCCTTCTTTCCGATTTGAACAAATTGTTCACAAAGGCAAAGAGAATCAACACAGCTTGGAACGGCGGAACACCTGCTGATCGTCGTGGTCGTGGAATCACAGACATCTTGGTTTCTCCAGAAATCGTAGAAGAAATTCGCGGTTTGGCTTACAATCCTGTCAACACCAAGGGTGGAGACGGACAAGCTGCTGGAAACGCTGCTGGAATTCCTGGAACTGATACAATGCGTGATGCTGTTTTCAACAGCGCAGGTATCCCTGAGTTCTACGGAGTATCAATTCAAGAGTATAATGAAATGGGCGTAGGTCAAAAGTGGAATACAACATTTGATGTTGCCGCTGGAACTACAACTTACGCTGATCACTATACTTCTGGTGGTGCTGCCGCAGCTTTTGACGGAGCAAACGAAGAAGTTCTCGTAGGTGTCGACCTTAGTCGCGAATCGATGATTCGTGCGGTTGCCACAGACTCCGAAAGCGGAGACGAGTTCAGCTTAGTCGCGGATGACCAGTTTGCAACCCGCCAGTCGAAGATCGGTTACTACGGATCCCTTGAAGAGGGTCGTATGATCATTGACGACAGGGTTCTTCTTGGACTCATTGTTTAATATTTCTAATTAAACTAAATCCCCTTAAATCCACCCTAGGCAACTAGGGTGGATTTTTTATTTACAATTGTTATTATATTGTGTACTAAAAATACAAGGAATAAGGTATTATGGCAAAAAAGAAAACTACGCGCAAGACTACGGCAAAGAAACAGAGGCCATCTCTCGAAGAACTAAATCAGACTACTGGTAAGAGCTACGAAGAAAAAGTCTCTAAGGCCAAAGAGCTTGAAGAAATTTTAGGTATCCCAAAAATTAGCCCGTTTAGAACAAACGACAAAAATGTGTTTAATGAAATGATCAAAGATATGAATCTCACAGACCTACAGTCTTTTGCAGTAAAAGTTGGAGTGTTTCCATCGGGAAACAAAACTGTGTTAAGGAACAAAATTAAACGAGCTTTTGAATCTAGTCTAAGAGGGCAAGGAAGCGTTCAAATTATGGGAGATCCAATTCAATTGGATCCAAGTAACCCAAAGCATAAGCAAGTATTAGATTATTTGGGAGGATAAAATGTCTTTTGACCCACAGCCTGAAACAAGCTTAGGAGAACTTGCAGTCAAAATATACGATGAAGAAATTGGATTCTTCGAGCAAGGCACTAGTGGTAGATTGGTAGAAGTGAAATTAGTGTCTGGTTGGCTGGAAGGTCATTTAGGCGAATTAAACAATCTAATATTTACCTCTTTTAGTGGATCTAATCCTGAAAATTTTTTGCTAGAAGAGCAGGCTATTCTCAGGGAAATGTATGTCTCAGAATACAATCGAAAGGCCGAAAGAAGGGCTTTAAGAAGAATGGATGGAGAGGGAGATACTATCAATTGGCAAAGTATTCAAGAGGGAGATTCTGTGATCAAAAGGCAAATTGACACATCTAATCCAACTCCAAAGTTTTATCATCAAGCGTATTTGGCTTCTCAAGAAAGAATGCAAGAGCTTATATATGCTTATAATTTATATCACGCTATGCCTAGACAGATTGTAGGAAAAGATTCCCCCGAGTCTCCAGAGACTACAGGAATTTATGGAAAAAATGTGTAAATAAATATATGTCTAACTCTCCACAAGAAAATTCTAACGCAGACAGCATGGATTACCTCTCCAAAAAGAGTAAATCTGAACTGTACCATATTTGGAAAAAAGCTCGATCTTTATTTGAAAAGATTGCAGATGATACCGAGGTTGAAGACTGGGTAAAAAAGAATATAATGCAGGCACATGATCTTATCGATGAAGCATCAAGGTGGATAGAATACCAAGAACTTTTACCTGAACGAAAAGAAGGAGATATTCCCGAATCAGATAAAAATAATTTTCTAACTAATCAAGATAAGAGATTTCCAGTTCCTACTGAAGGAGAAAATGGAGACAGGTTTATAACTAGATGTATACAGGATGCGAACATGAAAAAAAGATACCCAGTGCAGGGAGACAGATTCAATGCTTGTATGATTATGTTCAACGAGAAGAAAGATACTCCTTCGTCCCCCTCTTCTCCAGGAGAAAAATTTGAAGATCCAATGGCTCCTGAAGAGCCAAAAGTAGAAGAACCTACTAAACCTTTGCTTCCTTAATAGAGCTTGTTATTTTGTTTTTAGAGTAACCAAAGGTAATAATTTGGTCTCTTATCACTTGCTTACTTAAGATTAATTCTGAAAGTGGATTTTCTATATTTTTTTCAATTAATCTTTTTATTGGTCTAGCTCCGAGCTTTTCAGATAAGCATAATGATTGAATATAATTAACTAAAGATGGTGTCGCTCGAACCTTTATATTTTTATCGAGTAATTTTTCTCCTATTTTATTAATTTCAATTTTAATTATTTTTTTCATATCTTCTTTACTGAAATCATTGAATATAATAACTTGACTCAATCTGTTTATAAATTCTGGTTTGAATGTTTTTTTAAGTTCTCTTGTTACTGTATCCTCTTTATGGGATTCAGGATTGGATGCAAAGCCAATATGATTTGTTTCTAGCTGTTCTGCGCCTATGTTTCCGGTCATTATAACTGTGCAGTTGTTGAAATATATTTTTCTCCCAGAATTATCTGTTACATTACCTTCTTCAAGGATTTGAAGTAATATGTTCACTACTTCTGGGTGAGCCTTTTCTATTTCATCAAAAAGAACTACGCTATAAGGATTTTTTCTAACTTTCTCTGTTAATACTCCTCCTTCTTCATAGCCGACGTAACCTGGAGATGCGCCTGTTAATCTGCTGGCTGTAATTTTTTCAGAATACTCACTCATATCTAATTGTATGAGCTTATCCTTATCTCCATATATGAATTCCGCAATACATTTTGCAGTATGAGTTTTTCCCGTTCCGCTTTTGCCGATTAATAGGAATCCTCCTATTGGTTTATTTTGATCTTTTAGGCCAGATTGAGATCTTAGTATTGCTTCTGATATTTCTTGTATAGATTCATCTTGCCCTATGATTCTTGATTTTAAAGATTTAAATAAGCCAATCATTCTCTGGGAATCTCTTTTAGACATTTCGCTAACTGGGACTCCTGTTCTGGACGAGATCACCTCATAGATATCTTTTTTGGTAACCTTAAATTTTCTTTTTAGTTTTGTATCTGCCCAATCTTTGATAACTTCATCATATTTTTCAAGCAAATAAAGCTGTTCGTCCTCTATTAGAAGGCTTTTGCCATTTATCATTTCCATCTTAGATTCTTTTATTGCAAGTCTTTCAAGCTCTCTTTCAATTTCTTTTGCTTCTTCTGGCCTCTGCACGTTTCTGATTTTTACTTTTGAGCCAGCCTGATCCATGATATCAATCGCTTTATCTGGAAATTGTTTATCTAGTATGTATTTTGATGTCAATTCTATAATGAGATCTATGATTTCGTTGCTATATTTTATGGAGTGAAAGTTTTCATATTTGTTTTTTATTCCGTATAATATTTTTCTAGTCTCTTCTTTTGTAGGCTCTTTTGCTTTAACTGGTTGGAATCTTCTGTCTAATGCGCCATCTTTCATTATAGATTTTTTATATTCCTCTTGTGTTGTTGCTCCAATGCATTTGATCTCACCTCTTGCCAGAAGCGGCTTAAGCAGATTTGCTGCATCCATACTTCCTTCTGCGCTTCCAGCGCCAACAAGAGTGTGAATTTCGTCTATAAATAAAATTATATTTTGATTAGATTTTGCTTCTTCTATAATTTTTTTTAATCGCTCTTCAAACTGGCCTCTATACTTAGTTCCCGCAATCAAAGAGCCTAGATCTAGGCCATATATGGTTTTTCCTAATAAGAAATCTGGAGCTTCATTTGAGAATATCTTCTGAGCGAGACCTTCTACTATTGCAGTTTTCCCGACCCCTGGATCTCCGAGAAGTATGGGATTGTTCTTTGTTCTCCTGCATAAAATTTCACAAATGTCTTTTATTTCTTCATCTTTTCCTATGATATTATCAAATTTACCCTTGCTTGCTCTTTCGTTAAAGTTGACCGCAAACTTCTCTAGCGTTTGAGGCTGAGTTGGTGCAGAGATCGAAACTTTTGGAGAAGGCTCCCTAGTTTCTTGAGGCCTTTCGTTAGATATGTGAAGATACTCTCTAACTTCCGAGATAACATCTTCTTCTGATGAGTTAAAAAGTTTGAAATAAAAAGGTACTGGAGAGTCTTCATACTTCAATAAAGCCAAAAGAATATGTTCTAGTCCCACATATTCATGTCCTAGCTTTTGACTGATAGACGCCGCAACCTTTAATACCATATGAAAATGTTCGTCGTAGACGGGCTCTTCTTCCTCCATGCTATTGTTTCCGTCTGAGTAATTATCTATAGCTTGCCTTTCTAGAGATTCAGATATTTCTTTTACGAGACTAGATTGATTTATGTTTAGTAAGTAAAGTATTTCGCTTAATATACCCGCGCTTAACTTAACCATTCCATAAAATAAATGCTCCAAGGTGACTAAATTACTTAGGTATACTTTGGCTGCTTTCTTTGCTTCATTGATGGCTTGCTGCGCTCGAGGAGTAAAGTTTGGCTTTGGCTTCATTATCATAATTTACACCTTATTTTACTTCTGACATCTTCATATATATTTTTTCGTCCATTATTTTTACAGAATCTAGAAAAATTATATCCTCACTTTTTCTTCCATACGCAACAACAATATTCTTTTTTGATGGGGTTTTATTTGATTCATTATCAAAATACCTATCATAATAATTACCCCTTCTAGAGTTTAGTAGCATTGCATCGTATTTACCTGACTCATCTGCAATTGAAAGCTTCATATACTTGTTTCCATTTCTAGAAGTTCTCTTTATACAATCTTCGACCACTCCAATAAATTTACCTTTTTCATCTAAATCCATAGATATTAGATCCGAAGAGTCTTTCAGTGTCCCGTTTTTGTCTTGAAAGCAATTTTTTAATTTTTCACTATGACTATATCCTAATAGTTGCGTCTCGAAGTACCAATTCGCAAAGGTCTCATATTGCCTGTTTTTGTCGTAGATTAGTTTATATGAGTCATACTTCTTTTTAAAGGTTTTAAATCTAGAATCCTTCATGAGTGGTCTTCCGTCATCTGCGATAAGTAGGCCTTTTTTCGCGTCGGCAATACAATTAAGTAGCTTGAATTGATATTTTTCCCCAAGAAGAATAAAATTTCTTTTTTCTCTATCTGTGAGCAAGTTAAAGGCTTGTGCCTCCAGTGCCATAAGGGAACGGTTTTTACCCTTACTTTCTAGGGCTCCTGCTTGTATCAAGGCGGATAGCACTCCTATATTTAGCCCTGCCTGTTTGGCGGATAGAAAAATATCATATTTTGTTGGAGTGTCGCTAGATCTAAAATCTCTTAGCGAAGATAAAGATTTCTCACTGACTCCTTTTATGCTGTTTAATCCAAATCTAATATCTTTTCCCTCTATAGAAAAATCCATTTTTGATTTTGCGAGATCTGGAGATAAAAGCTTAATGCCAAAAAATCCTAGCTCTTTTGAGATTTTCGATATTTCATCTTGAGGAGAAGGTTCGTACTTGGTCATCTTTAGCAGAGAGACAAAAAACTGCTGAGGAAAATTAAATTTTAAATATGTAGTCCATGCGGATAGAGTTGCGTATGCCAGAGAGTGAGATTTATTAAAAGAATAATTCGCGCTATCTTCTGCTACGCTCCAGAGCACATCTCCAATTTCAGGCTCTAGTTCATTTTCTTGTATTTTATTGTTAATTTTTTCTCTCCATGCTGGCATCTGGTCTACTTTTTTCTTTCCAACTATTCTCCTTAGCTGTTCAGCTTCGTCTAGTGTGAAGCCGATTTTAACTGCCATTTGCATCAACTGCTCTTGATAAAGCGGGATTCCTCCAGTGTAATCAAGTACGTCACTAAAAAAATCATGAATAACCTGAGGCTCTTCTGTCTCTGTATATTTTGCGTAGTCATCTAAAAATTCCAGAGCCCCTGGTCTTCCAATTGCAACTACTGCGCTAAGCTCTTCTAAATTCCTCGGTTTTATTTTTTTACATACCCTAAAGTTCGTGTCTGATTCTAGCTGAAATAATCCATGGGGAGATCTTAAAGACTGCAGAGGCGAAAATGTGGAGGGTTCATTCAAGTCTAAATCAGAAATATCCTCTTGAATGCTATTGCAGACATCATAAATTACGCTCAGAGTTCTTAGGCCAAGAATATCAAATTTAACCATCAGCTCGGAAACCCAGTTCATGTCGTATCCAGTTACCAATGCTCCTTCTGATGATTTCTGAACTGGACACATGTCTGCCATATTATCAAATGATATGGCAATTCCGCTAGGATGGACTCCGGTATTTTTGTTCAAGCCTTCCAGTTTTAGTGCTATTTTAAATACATCTGAATTTTTCGCAGCCCAATCAGCAAACATTTCACTTTCAGAGATAGCTTCTGTAAGTGGGCATACTACTCCGAATTTTTTAGGAATTGTATCACTAACTTGATTGACATCTTGTTCTGTTAGCTCACCTACTATTTTTCCGCATTCTTTTATACATAGCTTTCCGCTTAATGTGTTTAGAGTTAAGATCTTTGCTGTTCTGCCAGGATGCTTTTTGTCAATGTAATTAATGACCTCCGCTCTTCGTTCGTAAGCGATATCGTTATCGACATCTGCGAGCAAGCTCCCGTCTAAATAAGTGATTCCTTCTTCTTTTATTTTTCTTGCCCTACTTTTTGACACGAATCGCTCAAAAAATAAATTATATTTAACTGGATCTACATTAGTTACTCCAATTAAATACAGAACCAAAGAACCTGCTGCTGAGCCTCGCCCTGGGCCAGTTGGGATATCATTTTCGTGACAAAAGTTAAGTATGTCCCAGTTAAGTAAAATATAATCTGTAAATCCAAGGTCTTCAAGGATCTCGAGTTCGGATTTCGCTCGATCAAAATAATCTTTTTTGTTATTGAATTTATCTATACCTTTGTCGTAAACCCCTTTATGACAAAGCTTTCTTAAGAAGTCATAGTTGGAAATGTTTTCGTTCTCCCCAAGCATTTCATAATATTTTTTTTCTACTTTAATATTTGGTAACCTAACTCCTGGCGGACAGCATCCCTTGTAGCCTGAAAACTTATCTAAAAATTCTTCCATTATATTTCTACCTCCCATAGCATTTTTTTAAATACCTCATAGTTTACTCTAATGTCGTAAAGGGCGTCATGTAATTTAGATGCATCGAATGGCACATCGTAATCTTTACAGCACTGCTTTAAATTGCAACTTAATCCTCTTTCTATTAAATTGTTGAGCCTGTATTGCCATGGAAGCCTTTCTTCTGAAGAAGTAATTTTTATGTTCTTCTTTACTGCTTTAGCCAAACACAGCGTATCTATTACTTGATCAATATAACTAAAGTCTGACTCTGCTTCGGGGTTCGCGAGCTTTCTATGCATATCATGCATGTATACATCAAACCCCAATAGGTTATGCCCCACTTTAATGAAGGTTTCGTCATACAAATATCTCTCGAAGTGATTCAAGGCCTCTTTTGGGCAAGATGCCCGTTGCTCATATTTCTTCTTTGTAAAACCAGTGATTTTTGCGGCTTCTGGAGACACCTCTAGTTCGTCCCATTTTAGCCAGTAATCTTTTTGCTCTAAAACTTTATCTCCCTCGATTGCCATAAAGGCAAGTTGCCATGGTTTATTGTTTGATACTAGGTTCAAATTACATGTTTCGTAATCGAAGAGTAAATACTTTTGTTTTTTATTAAATCTTAGTAATGATTCTTTCATGTTTATAGTTCGTAATAATGTCCGTAATTAATTAAAAGCTCTTCGTCCTTTTCTATTTTTCTATTTGCAGAATATCTAACCAATAGGTTTTCATAGTCTAATTCGAAGTCAAGATTGTATTGTTCTGAGTGGTTGTATATCATTCCAAAACCTAACACTGCCAGCGTAGAAAAAAGATCTGAGAGATCTTCTGCGTAACCAAGGTCAAATAAATCCTGCTTAACCTGCTCAGATACTTCTTTGTCTCCGAGGCCCAGCATAAGAGAGGTTTTGATTGAGGCTTCTTCATTTTTTTTTGAAGATTGACCCTCTTTGAAAACAAAACTTTTTGCGTATCTCAAAAGATTTTTATCTTTAATTCCGCTTAATTCTCCACACATTATAAAATGGCACTCCTCTACTAGCTCCTCTTTATCAATATTCTTCAGGGCGAATACTCCTCTACCCTTGATTTTTGATTTACCTATATATGCTTTCTGTGGCCCTTGTAGATTATACTTCATTTTTTTTCTTCCAGCTCTCGAAACTAAACTGATCGCTTCCAAAGTGATCTAGGTTGGGTTTCGATAACGTTTTGTTTCCAAAAGTTCTTCCGCAGATGCATTTATACGTCTGCAATGCTTTCACGTCATTATTGTTTTTATAATAAATACTTTTAGCCCTAATTATCTTATGATTGTCTCCAGCATATTTTTTTACCCTATCTTGCAGCATGGAGTCAAATGGCAGCTCATTCGACTCTGTGATGAAGGATGGTTCTGCAAAAGAAAAGCTCGGAGTGCAGTTAGAAAACTTCATTGTATTATTGAATATAAACGAATCATAAAACGGTATAACTAGCTCCAACTCTTTCTTTTTCCAAAACTTTTTTAAAAGCTTTTCGTCTACCGCATTAAACTTCTTGGTAAAAGCTTCGCTGTAGATATTGTTTAATATATTGCACCCTTTTGCGGTCTTTGCAAAAATTATTATTTTGTGAGAAGAGCTCGATACCTCTTCCTTAGGATCTTCGCCTGCGTTTTGCTTCATATCGATCCGTAATCCGAAAGCTAAATTGATTCCATATTTTTCTGATATTTTTTTAGCCTGAAGGAATCCTGTGAGAGAGTCTTCTACTAAAACTACTGTTTTTAAATTATTTTCCTTTGCAATCGCAAAAATACTGTCGGATCCTCCTTCTTTCTGTGTAATTGGATCGTCAAGGGTTAATATGCTTTTGCCTATAGAATAGTGACTTTTAAATAACGCTAACATGCATATATCCTATCATAAAAATAAGTTGTTGTCAAGTACAAAAAAACTTATTAACAAGATAGTATTATTATTGACATGCAAAAGTAAAAATGTTATTATTTAAAAATCAATTATGGATATAAAAGTCAAAAAAAGAAATGGCCGCCTTCAGGATTTCAGGGTGGAAAAAATAAACACTAATGCAGAGCGCGCATGCGAGGGTATATCAGATGTCTCCGCAAGCGAGGTGGTTCTAGACGCACAGCTTCAGTTGTTTGATAAAATAACTACCGCCGAGATAGATACTGCTCTTATTCTTGGAGCTAGAGAAAAAATCGAAAAGGAGCCAAACTATAGTTACGTCGCCGCAAGGCTTTTGTTGAACACTGTATACAAAGAAGTTTTTAAAGAAGGGGTAGACTCAGATATATTTAAGTTTCAATACAGGAAAAGTTTTGTGCAAGGCGTCAAAAAGCTTGTTAAGCTCGGGCGTCTTAGTCCAAAAATGCTTGAATTTGACTTATCCAAACTTTCTGATGCGATTAAGATTAGAAGGGATTTAAAGTTTAAATATCTCGGGATACAAATTTTGACAGACAGATATTTTATAAGAGAAGAGGGAAAGCTGATGGAGGCCCCGCAGTCTTTTTGGATGAGAGTCGCTATGGGTTTGGCAATAAACGAAGAGAATAAAGAGGATAAAGCTATTGAGTTTTATAATTTATTCAGTAAGTTTTTATACACCTCTTCTACGCCAACTCTATTTAATAGCGGAACCGTTAGGTCTCAATTAAGCTCTTGTTATCTTAATACATTTGACGATAGTATCGATGGAATTTTTGATGGAGCCTGGCAGGAAGCTAGAAAGTCAAAATATGCTGGAGGCTTAGGTCTTGATGTAACGCCTTTTAGGTCAACAGGTTCTCATATTCAGGGAACAAATGGAATCTCTAGTGGGCTGGTACCTTGGCTCAAGATTTATAACGATCTTTTGGTTGCAGTGAACCAAGGGGGTAAAAGGCCAGGAGCAGGATGCGCGTATCTCGAACCTTGGCATTTAGACTTTGAGGATTTTCTGAATCTCAGAAGAAATACTGGCGATGATCGATTAAGGTGTCATGATATGAATACCGCTTCATGGATTCCCGATGAATTCATGAGAAGAGTTAAAAATGAAGATGTTTGGTATTTCTTCGACCCAAAAGAATCTGAATTGCATGATTTATTTGGAGAAGAATTTGATAAAAAGTACAATGAGCTTTGCGACAAAGCCGAAGAAGGTTTAATAAAAAATTATAGAATAACCACAGCAAAAGAGCTTTGGAAAAAAATGCTCAAGGTATTATTTGAAACTTCTCATCCATGGAATACTTTTAAGGATCCATGCAATATTAGATATACCAATCAGCACGAAGGTATAGTTCACAGCAGTAATTTATGCACAGAAATCACACTACATACCAAAGCATCGAAATACGACAAAGGAGAAAAAACTGAGGTCGGAGAGACTGCGGTATGTAATCTTGGCTCGGTTAACCTATTAAATCATCTAAACGAAGACGGGGATGATATTGATTACATTAAGTTGGAGAAAACAATTCATACTGCAATAAGAATGCTTGACAATGTCATTGATTTAAATTTTTATCCAACCCTTGAGGCGTCAAAATCTAATTTAAGGAATAGGCCTATAGGACTTGGACTCATGGGTTTGCATGATATTCTTCATGTAAAAAATATAAAAATCGATAGTCAAGAAGCTATTGAGTTTAGCGATAAGTTATTTGAATTTTATTCTCTTCATGCAATTTATGCAAGCTCTATGCTTGCAGAAGAAAGAGGTTCTTATGAGACATATCAAGGATCTTTATGGAGTCAGGGCGTCTTCCCTATAGACTCATATAATAACTTAATGGTATATAAAGGAAAGCAAGAAGTGCCAAATGAATCGGTAACGGGTAAACCCTTAACTGGAAAAGGTCAAACGCTAGAAGATTGGAAAAAAGTTAGAATTCATGTTGGTGAACATGGCATGCGAAATTCTAATGTAATGGCTATCGCCCCAACTGCAACTATTGGCTACATTAATGGAATCGAGCAAAGCATAGAGCCTAATTTTTCTGTATTATTTGTATATGAAAATAAAAGCGGAAATTTCTTCATTACTAACGAGCACTTTATTAATGATATGAAATCAAGAGGGTTGTGGAATAGTGAAATAGCTTCATTGGTCAAAGAGGCTGACGGAGACTTGTCTTTGCTAAATGGATCAATTCCTGAAGACCTTAAGGATAAGTACAAAACGGCTTTTGATAGAGACATGTTTCGTCTAATTGAAGCTAATGCGGCTAGGCAAAAATGGATGGATCAATCGATTAGTTTTAATTTATATAATAGCGGGACATCGCTTAAGTATTTGAATGATATGTATATGGCCTGCTGGGAGGCAGGCCTTAAGACAACTTATTATTTAAGAAATAGAGCCGCCTCTAAGGTTGAAAAGTCTAACTCTGAAGGCGCGAAGAAAGAGCCTTCCGCCTGCAGTATTGAGGCCATGAGAAATGGCGAAGAATGCGAAAGTTGCCAGTAATGCATAGGCAAAAACATCTTGACGCATTTAATGAGCTAAGAAAAAGGCTTTACTTAATGGAGGTAGATATGAGAGAAAAGTCTGAACTTCCTCATCTTGTAAAAAGAATTGAATGTATATATGTATCTACAATAAACGAACTTATTGATCGAGGAAAAAAATATTTATCACTAAACCCTGAAACAGAAAAAACAATAGTCGTTGCCATAGATCTTGACAAATATATTTCTGTATTAGAAAAAATATCAATTAAGGAGTAAATAATAAGAACTTAATCTTGACTTTATTCGTTATATATGCTATACTATTATCATGGAAAATAAAACAGGAGAACTTTTAACTAAAAATATCGCGGGTGTCAATAGAATTTTGCCACATAAACATAAATTTGCTTGGGATTTATTCTTAAAGAGTTGCGCAAACAATTGGATGCCGACAGAAATATCCATGCAAAATGATATAAAACAATGGAAAAATGATGAAATATCAGAAGATGAAAAGCTACTTGTTAAACGCTGTCTTGGATTTTTTGCTGGCAGCGAGTCTTTGGTCGGTAATAATTTGCTGCTGTCTGCTTTTCGGTATGTTACGGATGCTGAATGTCGCCAGTACATATTGCGTCAAGCATTTGAAGAAAGCCTTCACAATCTTACGGTAGTTTATATCTGTGATAGTCTGGATTTAGATATTGACGAAGTATTTGCGGCTTACGAAAATATTCCAAGTATTAAAGCTAAGGATGATTTTCTTATGGGAATCACAAACGATATTAGTAGACAAGACTTTAACGCGCATTCTAAAGAGGGTAAACAAGAAATTTTAAGAAACTTTCTAACTTACTGGATTGTATGTGAAGGAACTTTCTTTTTTAGTGGCTTCGCAATGCTTCTCGCCCTGGGGCGTCAAAATAAACTTCAAGGAATTTCTGATCAAATAAAATATACCCTACGAGATGAGAGCTCTCATATTTCATTTGGAGTATATTTGATTAATACTTTAATCGAGCAAAACCCATCTATATGGACAAAGAAAATTCAAGATGAATTTGTAGAACATATTAAAAAAGCAGTTGAGTTAGAAATAGCGTATGCAAAAGATGTATTGCCCACCGGTATTCTTGGATTAAACTCAGATATGTTTATTGAGTACATGCATTACATTGGAAATCGCAGGCTAGAGTCAATAGGGCTAGATTACAGATTCCCTAGTGACAACAATCCTTTCCCTTGGCTCGGTGAAGTGGTTGATGTTCAAGCAATGGGAAATTTCTTTGAAAGAAGGGTCAGAGAGTATCAACAAGCAGGATCCTTGGAAGATGACTTTTAGTAGGTTAATAGATTAATAGATATTATAGAAATAGCCCCACATGGGGCTATTTTTTTGTGTAATATAAAATATGAGTTTAAAGAGTCGAAAATTATTGTGTGCAACTGTTTGTTTCGTAATAGCAACTGGATGTTTATTCATTAATATGGCAACATTCCAGGAATGGGGTGATTTTATAAAATGGATTTTTGGCCTTTATGCGGCGGGAAATGTTGGGGAGCATGTAGCTAAAAAAACAAAATAATCTGTGTATAATATATTATGAATACTATAAAACAAGGCTCTTCTGTATTACTGTGCTGTGGGAAGGGTAGATGTCCCTCGTTAAAAAAGTCTAAAGAAAAAGCTGACCATTATGAGCTTACCGATGACTTTGGAAACAAAGTTCTTCTAGAAAAGGAACATTTACTGGCAATAAAAGAAGCTTTTGAGTCACTAAATGATAATTGAGTTTATATCCTGTATAGGATTAATGTGGATATTAAGGTATGGATCTATATTAAATTCACCTAGAAAATCAATATGTAGATTTAAGATTTTCAGGGAGCTTTTTAACTGTAGCTTATGCTTAGGTTTTTGGTGCGGGATTATGATAGCAGTTATTTCCTACTATATAGAAACAAATAATAAACTTATATTTCTACCTTTAAGCTCTGCGGCTTTGTGCTGGTTTTTCGATTCTATATTAGATTTAATACAGGAAGCTGCAAATAAGATAGATTCTTAACAGTATCTATCTTTGAATTCTTTAATAGACTTGCTCATGTCATAATTATTTTTCTTCATCAAAGAGGCAAATGTTGCATAGCTAATTTCAGGCTTTTTTTTAAGTATGCAAAAATTTTCATACCAAATGGTAATCAACTGTGACTGGGTCATAGCTAAAATATTTTAAGATAGAATCTCGAATATTGGAGGTTTTCCGTTCGATACTTTGAATGGCCTTCCGCTTGGAGAGTATGTAATTTTTTCTACACTCAAGCCCATAGCATAGGCTATTGTAGCATTTATTGATTCGATGTCTACTCCGCCTTCTTCTACATAGTGGGCTCTTTTGTCAGAAACTCCATGTACGAACCCTTGCTTGATTCCGCCTCCCGCGAATAAAACACTAAATGCAGATGGGTGGTGATCTCTGCCAACTCTTCCAGCTTTAACTTCTGGCGTTCTTCCAAATTCACTAGCTACTACAATCATAGTTTCAGACAGTAAACCTCTTACATTTAAATCTTTTAGAAGACTACTAAGCCCCGAATCTAGTGTGGCTCCTCTTGTTTCCATATTGCCAAAAACATCATTATGCATATCCCAGCCTCCGTATGATACTTCTACAAATCTAACTTTATTTTCAATAAGTCTCCTTGCAAGCAAGCAGCCTTGCCCAAAGTTATTGTTTCCATATTCTTCTCTAAGTTTTTCAGGTTCTTTTGTTAAATCAAAGGATTCAAGGTCTTTACTTTTCATAAGCTTGATCGCGTCATCATAAAGGTCTGTATAAGCTCTTACTTGTTTTTGCGGGAAATCATAATTGAATGCTTTATTAAAAAGATTTGATGCCTCAAGTCTTTTTTTGTACATATCTTCGTTTACGTATTCAGATTTTTTTACATTTTGTATTCCAGCATTCGGGTTGCCGAGAGGAAGTGGGCCATGCTTGCTTTCGAAATAGCCAGCGCCTATAATTCCACTTCCCCCGTTGATTTTTACATTGTCTGGAAGACTTCTGTTTAATTTTCCACACAACTTGCTTATCCAGCTACCCATACTGGGGTGAATGATCGTTCCTCTTTTTTGGTAGCTTGTATGAAGTAAATAGTTTGCTTGTTCATGTGCACCTTGATTACTATTGACAGACCTTACTAGAGATGCTAAATGCATCTGTTGCGCTGTTTTTGGCAACCAGTTACCAAGTTGAATGCCATCTGCAGAGGTATTTATTGCTGAGGTTTCACCCATTACTTCTGGGGTTTCTGGTTTTGGGTCAAATGTATCAATGTGGGTCATTCCCCCTGTCATATTTAAAAATATAACGTGTCTTGCGGTTGGCGCTCTATTTGACAGAGAATATAATTCGTTTCCATAAATTAGCGCACTTACTCCAAGGCAACTTTTTGCCATTTGACCTGCGAATGCTCGGCGACTTAACTCTTCCATTTTAATAACCTTTTTTTTTGTTTTTCTTTGAGCTTTTATAGGCCTCACTTTTTTCTTTGGGGCCTTCATGGGTGTATCCCATCTTTTTCATTTTCAAATGATCTTCGTATGTTTTTGCGTCATAAGCTTTTCCCGTTTTAGGGTCATACATTTTATGAGGTTTGAAATTCTTTTTTTCGTCTTCTTCTGAAGACTTTGCTTTATCCCAAGCTTTTTTTTCAGGGCGATCTTTGTCTCCTGGCTTGGCGGGCTTATAGTTTTTGCCCATACGCTTTTTCTTGTTGCGTATATTTTCCCAAAGACTCGAGTAAGATTTTTTCTCCTTATTCTTTTCTTTGTCTTTGCGGTGTGCAGCTTCAGCTTCAATTTCTGAAGATTTTGAAATGTCTTGATCTGCTTTTCTATAACTTTCTTTGACTTTGCCACCTCTTTTCATTTTTAGAAACATATTTACTCTAGCCATTGCCCATCCACCTCTAGTCATTCCTGGCCTATGAGAACTGGAAAATGCTCCAGCCCCTCTTCTATATACTTTTTTGAGTTGACCCAGGGTTACTTTTTTGGAGGGATGTTTTTTATTGTGCTCTGCAACTTTTGATTTTAGAGAAGTGATAACTTTTTCGGAGAAAGTAATTTTTGACCCTTTTTCTCCAGCGCTTCCAGGTTTATTCTTTGAGGAACCTTTTTTCTTTTCTGAAGGCTTCGCGGGGGTCTGCGCCCCGCTTTTCGGACCAGGTCTTTTTGACTCTGATTCATCCATATATTTTGCGAGAGCTTCTTCGAGTTCTTCTTCGGACCCTTTAGTTACTTTTGTTACGCTTTTCTTGGACCACATTTTGCAAGACCAATACTTTGCTTTTGTCTTTGGCCCTGGATTATCGCACCCATGTCTTGCCCTAAAGCTTTTTCTTCGAGCGGGATCATCTCGCTTTATTTCCATCTTGGGGTCTCCAAAGTTAACCTTTACTACATTGCCTTTATCGTTTTTTACATAAACAGAAAACTTTTTCGGCCCTCCAGGCGTTCTAAAAGGTTTGTTTAACTTTTTGCCTTTGTTTTTCTCTGCGGCCCAAGATTCATCTGAAATGATTTCCTCGAAACCTTCTTCTTCTAGGAGCCTGGTTTTAATTTTTTCTGTAAGATTAACTTCGTATTCTGGATTTTTCATAATATGATATACACTTATTTTATAAAGATAAACTCGTGGCTATTTAATAGGATCCAAGAAACATGCTTGAATCCATCTTTTTCTTTAATAAAGCCTTTAAGAACAGACAATTCTTTAGATGTTGGTTTTCTTGATAGTATTGACATGAATGCGCTTTCTATTTGGTTATTGATAATACCTTCTGATTGCATACTTTCAATGAAATCTGCGTCTTTTTTGTTTAAAATATTTGATTCTACAAATCCGTTAAGCAGGTTTAATACTTGAGTTGTGTTTGGTTCTGAATTGCTGTTGTCTATCTGCTCTTTGTCACTGCCGCCAAATTGCCTAATTAAATGGCCTCCAGGCGCTGGATATTGAAGGTAGCTACTTCTGACTAGATTTCTATCTTTGATTGGCTTTTGTTTTTCACTCTCAGAGCCAGAATAGATAATCCCAAGAAGATTTCTATTGCCGTCATTTTCAGAGGCGAGCTGTTTAAAATCTGAGTAAATTTCTTGCCCCGTCATATCCTTGTATCGATTATATATAGGCCTGTAGTCCTGTTGGTTATGCAAATAAACTCTGTCTTTTGAGTCGATATTATTATATACCAAGGTAACTAAAGAGTCCCATAATTGCTCTCCGGTCATTCTTCTTAAAATAGGGCCTTCAAAGTTATATTCTTCAAGGCTTTTGTAGTCTTCTTTTTTGCTTTCTCTTTGAAATAGTTTTGTGTTTAGTAAGACCCTCTGGTATTCTCTTAAGTCGTAATTCACGCTAACAATTAATCGTTCTAAATATTTCATAAGTTTTTCGTTGCTTGCAAGTGTGTCGTCCATCATTGAGTCAATTGGTTCTATAAGTCCTGCGCCAAAAATTTGTTTCCATATTCTATTAGCGATCATGGTAGTAAATCTTGGGTTATCTTTGCTTGTTAGCCAATCTGCAAAAACTTTTCTGCTTTCACCTCGGGTTTCTTTGGTGGGCTCTGGGGTAAAAATTGCTTTTGCGTAAACCGTGTCTCCTGGGTTGCCATTATCTTCTGCGAAATCTCTAGGAAGTTTTATTTCTCCTGTTCCGTTGTTTTCTATTCCAAACTGAATAGAATCTCTTACTATATTTCTCCAATTATTAAATAGTCCAGCCTTTGGGTCTCCGTCTGCATTTATGGCTCTACTTAATTCGCCTATAGCTTTTCCTCCTTCTCTAAGTCGAACATTTCCTATGCCAGATGTAAATGCAGTCATTTCATAAAATTCTTTTTGTGTCCATCTGTCGAATGGGTGATCATGGCACATGGCGCACTCAAGTTGAGTTCCTAAAAATATTCTGATAGTGTGAGAAAGATTGTCTTCTTGCATTCCTCTATCTCTGAGATAATAGCTTATCGCTTCTCCTCCTTCTAGAAGCTTACCGTTACTGGATAATAATTCTCTTACAATTTGATCATAAGGTTTATTTTCGGCTATTGCATTTCTCAGCCAAGATCTATATACAGATCCTACATTAATATTTGTTCCGTTAATTCTATCTTTTATTCTAAGCATGTCGCTCCACCAATTAAGTTGATGATTTACATATCCATTTGAATTTAAAAGCTTTTGTATAATTTTATCTTTTTTGTTAGAGGATCTATCTTTTGTAAATTCTAGAAGTTCTTTTTCTGTTGGAATTCTACCTATTGTCGTAAGATATATTCTTCTTGCGTATGCATAGTCGTCTAACTCCCTTGTTTTTGGCAGCCTTTTGCTTCTAAGGTTTTCATCTATTAGAGAGTCAATGTATTTAACGTGTTGGTCTAAAGCTCTTTGTTCTAGGGGTATTTTTGCTGGTGGTATCCTGCTGTATCTTCCCTTTGAATGATAAAGTTCAACTTGCTTTTGCGAATCTTTTGTCAGCATGGAAATTTTAAACCTAAATTGTTGGAGATCGCTGGCTCGTGCGATTACAATATGAGTTTCGTTGGCCTCTAGTATTTCTGCTTCAATTATTTTTCCGTTATTAAAAGAAAGCTTTCCTCCAAAGCAATAAAGAGGTAAAATAAAAAATATGATTTTAAATAATTTTTTCATAATGCACTGAATAGCAATAAAGTAATCACTAGGATTATTAGAAGCTCTATTGCGAAAGTTTTTTTCATATTAATAATACATGATTATTGTTCTATTGTCAAGATAAATACACAAAAAAGCCGCCCGAAGGCGGCTTAATTGATTGTCTTCGCTTTTAAACTAGCTTTTTTCCGAAGAAAGAGGCTTGAGTAGTGCGATTAGGAGAAGTAGGGTAATAATCCCTGCAAGACTCGCTTCTGCTCCGACAAAGCCTTGGACAACGCTCTGCAGATTGCCAATTACGTTAATAGGTGCTCCGTCGCCGAAGACGACCTGAGTGACGACCAGAAGGCCGATAACAGAAAGGAGAACACTGGTGACTCCTCCTGCGTACGTTTTAATCGTATCGATTGTATTTTTCATAAAATTAGAATTTGGTTGAAATTCCTACGCTAGATACATACTCTTCTTCTGTGGACTCCGAGTCTACTCTTACTAGACCTACGGAAATAGAAGAATTGTCAGAAACGCTTTTGGAAAGCGCTGCGCCAATAATATAATAATCTGTATCTACGCTTTGAGTCGATTCTACATTACCCAATGCGCCCATAAGATCCAAAGATGCCAACTTTACATCTAGCGAGTGAGACAAGGAAAGCTCATAGTTAAAAAGGCTTTCTTCGAGGTTTCTCGAGAGAGATACTGTAGGCGATAGCAAAGTGCTAAAGCTTAAGGTTAGGCCTACTTCCTGCACAGCTTCTCCTGCTACGTCTTCTGTATGCTCAAGACCTACATAAGCAGAAATAAGTTCGTCTGCGAAACTCTTGGAGAGGCCTCCGCTTAGAATATATGTATCCGAGCCAGAATCAATTGACTGATTGGTGAAAGCTCCGGCTGAATAGTTTAAACCTGCGAGGGTTCCTTCTGCTCCAAGAGAGACCTGTACGGACTCACCTGCTTTCCTCAATCCTTCTTCAAAATAATCTGAAACATAGGATGTGCCTAGGGAGTAATCCCCTGCGTAGGCTGCGTTAATAATAAAGCCCAAAAGGGCAGTAGTAATTAATTTTATTGTCTTCATAATAAAGAACACTATTATAACACATCTTCAATATAAAGTCAAGTAATTTTTATTTCCTTTGTTTTGTTTTGCTCTTTTTTTCTTGCAATGAATATTTCTACCACTCCGTTTTTATAGCTAGCCTTTATCGACTTTTGGTCCATTGATTTTCCTATCGAATAAGACTTGTCTATTTCTCTGCAAAACGAATCCTCTTCCTGTTTTCCATGAAGCCTTAGTATCGAATCTTTTATATCTAATTTTAGATTTTCTTTTTCAAATCCAGGAGCATCTATCTTTATGGAGGTTTCTTGTTCTGCGTTAATAATCTCCTTTGATGTGTCCCAATATTTAGAATTAATCTGAAATGGGTCCCTAAGGAGCTCGTCTAATGTATTTTTTAAGAAGTATGTCATGGAAGCATAATTGCAGCCTTCGTGCCAATTATTTTCTAAATAAAAATGGAGCCCACTCGGGCCTATGTTTTTGCATGGGATCAAAGAAAGGATAGGGGTTTGAGGGGCATAAGTCGTTCCCCTTGTGATCTTTGTAGGGATATATCGCCGCTTTTTTTGAGTTGCACGGTTGACACGTAAGTGTGACATTATGACTCTCATTTGAGCCACCTTTGCTTTTAGGGTATATATGCTCGATGGTCATTTTTTTAATATCAAATTTATCTCCACATATTTGACACTGACCCTTATATCTTTTGTATAAATATCTTATATTTGGTTTAGCTTTGGTCTGATAAATCCACTTGCAGGTTGTTAGAAGTATAGTGGGGACTGGGTAGCTTGCATTACAGGAATGTATATATGGCTGATCTGGGTAATAGCTTGATCTCTCTGGATTAATCCAGTCTTCCCAAAGGAGAGGTTCTCCTCCATAGGATAAGGCAAAAACAGATCTTGTCTCTGACGAGTTTGAGCCGCAGGAAATCAGCTTTCTTATACCTTCTTTTGCGGTAGTTATATTAATCGGAGTCCAGAAATGAGACAGTATTAATACTACGCGATCCCTGCGCTCAGAAATATTCCTCACGATTACCCTAGTAGTTCGTAATCGTTTTTATACATTTTTTTTACAAGTCCCTCAAAATCTGTTTTTCTTTTCCAGTTTAACTCTTTTTCTGCGAGAGATGGGTCTCCTAGCAAGACTTCTACCTCTGCAGGCCTATAGAATTCTTTATTAATATTGACTAGAGTAGACCCTTTTATTGTAGAAATAAGTTTTTCAGATAATCCAGAACCTACCCAAAAGCACTCTATTTCTGCCAGAGAAAAACAGGTTTCTACGAACTGCCGTATTGAGTATGTTTCTCCTGAGCTCAAGATATAGTCTTTAGGTCCAAGTTTATTGTTGAGCATTAGCCAAACTCCTTCTACAAAGTCCTCTGCGTCAGACCAATCTCTTCTTGAGTCTAAATTCCCAAGGGAAAGCGGGGTAATCTTTTCTTGCTTTTCTATCTGCCTTACAATCGTCGCTACTGCTTTAGATATTTTTCTTGTAACAAACTCTTCCCCTCTTCTTGTTCCCTCGTGATTAAATAGCCATCCTTGCACTGCATATAAGTTATAGGAATCTCTGTATACTTTTACCAAGTGTCTGGCTGAAGCTTTTGATGCTCCATATGGGCTTCTCGGCCTTAGTGGGTGGTTTTCGTCTTGCGGGCAGTTAACCACATCTCCAAACTCTTCGCTGCTTCCTGCGTTATAATACCTGCATTCTGGGCAAAATTTCGATATAGCGCTCAACTGGTACAATACTGCCATAGCATTTGTCTCCATGTGATTAACTGGCATTGACCAGCTGTTCCCAACAAATGAGTTTGCCGCAAAGTTTATAAAGTAGTCTGGCTTTTCTCGAAGTATAACTTCGTTTGTATTTTGGTGATCTGTTACATCTAGATCTATTAGCTTAAATCTGTGGTTATTTTCTAAGCGCTCTACATTTCTATGATTCTTGACGCTAAGCCTTCTGATTCCTCCGATAATAGTATTCTGTGTGTTTTTTAGTAAATAATCTGCCATAAGGCTTCCGTCTTGACCTGTTACTCCTGTAATTAATACTTTTTTCATTCTAACATTAATATTGATTTTTTTGTTTCTTTTGTCATTGGGGTCGGTAAGGATTCTTTTGATATCCTGAAGTAGCCCCACTCTTCATGTTCTATTGCGTCTAGCGCTCGCTCTGAAGGAAAAATTAACTGGGGAGATTCTGCATAAAAAACGCTAAATTCTCCATCATTCTTCATCTTGAATGATGTCAGGAACCTAATCTCTTCATTGATTACGTTTCCCGTCTCTTCGAAAAATTCTCTCCTTGCTGTATCTATTGGTTCCTCTCCATTGTCCATTGCTCCACATGGCATAGACCAGTGCCCGCTTAAGTTTGCGCAAGCAGAAGATCTTCTGCCGAGCAAAACAGATTCCCCGAACTTTACTAAAAGTCCTGCCGCATTAAATTTTTTACTCATCCAGGAATGTAGATAGCTTGGATTTATTTTCCCAATGGGGGCAACCATCGTACTGCATTTTTACTATCTCTTCCCCCTCTCCTGCTTCAAGGGAATCTTTTTCATCGATAAATGATGTTTTCTTAAGATTTCCATCTTTGTCTTTGAGCGCATAATATTCTGTAGGTTTTCTATATGGGCATATATAAGCAAGTATAGGTTCTCCATTTTTATCTAAAACAGGCTCTCCTCTAGACATTTTGTAGCCATCTTTTCCGCAAGCGAGAGGTCCTCCAAATGTCCCATCCTTGGGATAGTCTTGGTTTGCTGCAAAATTTGATTTTGCAGTTTCTTCGTCAAAGTTGTCTAAGTATCTCTGGAATTCCGTTAATTGGTATTCAAATCCTTCTAATTCTTCTTCAGAGATTTCATCCATTTTTACGTAACCTTTTCCAGCCTCACCAAATATGTCTTTTTCTAAATCAAATCTCAAAAACAGAAATTCGCTTCTTGGAAATAATTCTGGAGAAACTAATTTGGTTGCCAAACAGTAAATTAAGTTTTGGAGATTGTCTGTCAATTCTTTTCCTTTAAATACTGATTTGCTGCTTTTAAAATCTCGAATTACTACTGAGTTGTCTTTGTATGTAAAAATTTTATCTATATATCCCCTTATTGCATATCTTATTCCTTTTTCAGGCTTGTCTATTTCTAAATCAAAAAACCTCTCCGATTCTGAGTCTATTGGTTTTTCATTTTCGTCTCCAAAGAAATCAAACCTAAGTCCCGCAACAATCATTTGATCAATCAGTTCTAGATTTTCTTCGTCGTCCACGCAAAGCTCGTTTGCTTCTTTTTTGACTTGGCTCGCAACAACAGAGGTATTCCATATTGTTCCTTCTTTGATAATTTTATTAAACTCAGATTTATGTTTGTCTCCCAGCAGCTCGAAGACATTATGACATATTGTTCCTCGACTTGCTCCGTCATTCCCTGAATCTGGGAGTTTTAGTTTATAGTTGCACCAATAACTCCAAGAGCAATTCTGGGCGGTTTTTATTCTGCTCGCAGAAAGTTTTGTGAGTTTATTCATCTTTAAGTATAGATATATTCTTGTACAAAGATTTGGGTATCGGTTTTGACATGTTTTTGGTTATGGATATAATGTTTTTTATTTGACCTTTATCGTTTAGTGATAATAGTTTTTCTTCCCATATTTTAAAGTCCTCTTTGGTCATGTCCCCAAAATCGTTTTTCACTGGTAAGCATATGCTTAGTTTTTCTTTTTCGAAGAAATTTAAAAGCCTTAGATAGTTTACAACGCTTGCCTCCAGGCCCCTGTTTTCTGCCGAATCTTTGTCATTGTTTAAAGATATGATTACTTTGTTTAAATTTAAAGACATAAGTATGCATGAAAGCTTATTGGATACATCTAGTCCGAATGTTACTAAAACATTTTTGTATCCGTTTTGATTTAGAGATAAAAGGTCTCCTATGCTCTCTACTAGAATGACCTCTCCCGATTTTTGTATTGACTTGTTAACTTCTTCGTTTGAATAAAGGGGGTAAATCCAAGATTTTTTTTTGCCTATATGTTTCCACTTAGGTCTTCCTTCGTAATTCGACATATCTCTGCCGGAAAAGCCATGTATCTGTCCTAGCTCATTATGTATAGGGAATACAAATCTTTTGTTTAGTTTTCCGCTAGTTGCGAATCCACCTTTTAAATTTTTTAAGACTTCGCTAGATATGCCTTTGTCGTTGTAAAACTTGTAGTGAGGTAAAAGTTTTGATAAACATGACTCTGGGTAAATTTCTTCCATTTGTATTTTTTCCTTGTTTACATTGTTTGAATACATGATTCCGATAGTAGACTCATCTTCATCCATGTATTTTTTGATTTCATTCGAATCATTAGTTCCGATAGTTATCTCTACTAATCTTTTAAGCGGGGAGAAAGATGTACCCTCCACATGATCTTTCCATACTCCTGTGTTTTTATAGATCTGGATTGCGGTTTTATTATCTCCGTTTCTGAATATTGCATTTGTTTGCCAATATTGGCCTCTATCGGATAATTTATATCCTAGTCTTTCTAAGCATTCTTTTATTCGGTCTTGACTCATTACAGCGATGGGATTTCGTCCATAAAGTTTGTTGCTGCTTCAACTCCTTCTGAGTCTAAATGTTCCACAAGATCTTGAAGATCTCCTTTTTCTTCTATGTTAAAATTTTCCATATGAAGATTGATGTAATTTTTTCTTTTTGTTCCGTCGGGCATTTCAATTGGTTGAACTGCTCTATGCACGTTTTCTCCAAGCCACCTGTACTTTAAGCAGATTAATTTATGTGTTCCGAATCCATCTGGCTCAGACTGTATTTCGTCCATCGTCTTTTGTCTTAGCAAAAATAAGTGGGAACAAAATTGGGTAATCTGGTCAGAAAGAGAAACAATGCTCTCGTCGTCAACAACATTATTTGCGCTTCTGTTGTTTGTGATTCCCAATCTATTACTTTGAACGCTGGTTAGCATGGATACGCAGGGTCCGTCTGCAAAGCAGAGCTCCTTTTGTATTAGTTGTTTAAATTTATCCACCATTCTTCCTACAGCTTCCCAAGAGCTTGTGCCGCCCTGTCTTTCGTAGGTTGTCTTTATGTAGTCAAAGCTAAAAATCATTTGGTTACCTCTTCCTACTTCCGAAAAATAAAACCTTCTGATTGTGTTGACTATACTGTCAATAGATTGACCTGCAACGTTGTAATAATAGAACTTAAATTCTTTGATTTTTTTCCAGGTTTCTCTAACTTTATTTACAACCTCTTCTCCAGCCTGTCTCCACCTTCCTGTCTCTAAAAGATGCATGGGGACTCCAGAAAGAGCGGAACATTGTCTTATGATTAATTCTTCTTTACTCATCTCACCATTATCGAAATGAAGGACCGGGACGTTACTATTCATTGCGGAAACTTTTGTGCAGAAATCCATGCAGAATTGTGTTTTTCCAACACCCGCTCTCGCAACAACAACAGTTATATTTCCTGGTCGCAATAAAGATCCGTAGAGCTGATTAACTCTTTCGTGCGGACCAAAAAGTCCAAACTTGTCAATTGGGTTATTGCCTCTCTCTTCAATGAATTCTTCCATTTCTTCGAATAAATTCTCTGGCTTTTCAGCACCCATTTCATAAAGGTTTACTTTATCATTGTGGATTTTATCTGCACTTGAAACTATTTCTTCAAATGAGGCAGTATTATTCATTGACTTCATTGCTTTTGCGACCTCAAGAGAGGAGTCGTGAATATCTCTTCTCGCTGTTATTTTTTTTAATTCTCTCGCAGCTTTTATTACTCCGTCTCCAGAAATTTGCCTCATGCTCAAGGCCTTAATGTAGTCGCAGATATTAATATTGTCTTCGAATGAAATACCTAAAGAGTCGACTCTTTGGCTCAAAATTATTTCGTCTAGAGTTTCTCCATTTTCTAAAGCTTGTCTTAGTACGCAGAAGATCGTTTTATTTACTATCGTATTTTTATCGAAAAAGTCTTTGTCGGAAATAAACGCAGCGATCAATGGATACGATTCTGGATGTTTTATTAGCCCCGCTAGTAGGTGCTGCTCGAGTTCATATGAATATACCATGTTAGCATGGTATCATAACTTAATGAAAAAGTCAAGAACTTTCTTCGTCCCCAAGGTCTGTTGGGAAATTTAAGCCTATATCTTGTGCAGACATTTGTTCCAAGTATTCTTCTAAAGCTTTTCTTAGCCCCATCTCTACTATCGGAGAGTGAGTTTTTGTTACTATAGAAGGTGTGCCTTGCTGGTTTACGTAGGCAAGTATAAAGCCACTATCTCCGTCTGTTTGGCCTGTGCATTCGAAGATTTGACTTAGCATTTTTTCTGGAAGATTAAATCTTTCTAGGTTTTCTGGATCAATTTCGTTCATAATATAATTTATTACACTAAACCTTTAGCCCTATTCTTTTAAAAAAAGATTCATCGAGTTTATCTTTCGAGTAAATTTCTATCAACTCGATTCCATTAATCTCGCAAAACTTTAATTTCTCATGATCTCTTTGCAGTTGATTTATATAATTTATCTTATTCTTTCCGTGAAAATAGGGTACATATTTTGTATGTTGATCTCCCTGAACTTCTATCGCAACTTTTTTATTTGCGTTATAGAAGTCTAGCGATAACTTTGTTCCTGCTACGGGAAATTCTTCAAAGACTATATGTGTGCCCCAGTATTGCTTAAGTTTTTGCTTTACTCCGTACTGAAGTTTACTTCTGCTAGGGCCTGACCAGTCAATTAAATATTTTTTTGCTTTAGTTATCCTTCTTGTTCTACCAGTTAATGTTTTAAATTGCATTTGATAGATCTTTGAAGTCTTTGTATAAAAAATTACATATCTTTTCTTCTTCCTCTAGGAAGTTTATTAACCTAAGTTCTCCTTGAAATTTTTCAGGCATATCTAGATTTTTATTTGCTAGTTCGGACACGAGGTCTTCAGAAACAGATATCCATGCGCCCTTTTTTTCTATCAGCTTGAATAAATATAGCATGTCTAGTATCTCTCTCGCTGTCCAAACTGAGTTACCCTGTTTTTGTCCATACTTAATTGGATATCTTACTTGGGAGCCAGTTTTTTCATTTATGCTTTTCCTGAATCTAATTTTACAATAGTGACCTAATGGGTCGCCTTTGTCTTCGATTCTTGATGCTGTGGGGTTTTTAAATATTATGTCCGAAGTATATCTTTCTTCGAATTCCATGATGTAATTTGCGTAGTGCTTGATTGCGTTGCCTCCCGCCTGCTTTGTTTTAGGCCCTCCTCTCGCTGCATATGGGTTAGTTGCGACTTCAACTCTAACCTGTGAGGTTAGTATCATTGTATGTCCCATTTTTGTTATAGGTAGAACCATTTTCTTCAAAAACACAGAGGTTACTAATGCCCCTCCTGCAACTTGCTCTGATTCGGCAAAGGGTTTGTCTATGTCACCTATTCTACACAATGCGTCAACACTATCTATGATGAACATATATTTTTTCTCTTCTTCATTATTAAAAACAAGCTCTCTCACCAGCTCAAAAACTTTTTCAAAAATATTGCAGTCAAAAATAAAAAATCTTTCTGGGGACAAATCTATGCCTGACCTATTTAGCATTTCAGGACTAAGCCTGCCTTCGCTTTTAATATAAATAATCATTCCTTTTTCCTTGAAGTGCTCTTGGAAATTTTTCGCGAAAGCTAAAGAGCAGCTTGTTTTTCCCCCTTCGTTTACTCCTGTAAATCTATGGGCTCCCGCAGGTAAGCCTCCTCCTAGTGCCATGTCTAAGTTCAGGCTTCCGCTCGATATTTTGTAGTCATCGCTTTCTACGAAATTGTAGTGATATTTTTGGTTATCTTTATCCGATAAAAAATTTGCGATTTGATCTGTGGTCTCTATTTCTTTATTTTTCGTTTTAGCCATCTATAAAGTCTCTGATTGTTTTTGGTGTTTTGTTATATATTCTATCTTCTCCAGACTTTTCTCCAAGTATAATTTCTTTTTTTTGGGGAATTTTATATTTAAACTCTCTAAATTTTTTTCTTAGAGATTTAATCCCTTGGTCTGACCTAATAACTGCCAGGGATGGATATTTCTGCGGTTTCATTTTTAGCCAGAAATTGGTGTCTGGAAAAATTTCTAAAAGGTCATTTAGTAGTTTCATTTCTCTAGCCCAAAAGGGTCTCTTTTGAGTCTTAGGTTCAACTACTAGTTTTTTTATTAATTCTCTTTTGTTTAGTTTTTTCAACAGCAATATAATACCAAAAATCTAGAGATAAGTCAAGATTTAAAATTATATATTGGCTTTGTTTTCTTATACTCTCTGTTGTCTAGTCTGTCTTCTAAGTATTTTTTAATATTCGTTTCAAATACTTTTAATAGCAGTGGGCCTTTTCTTTGGGGGCAGATCTCGTCTATCTCACAAGAAATTGCCTGACAGTTTAGTATTTCATATTCAGAGAAGTCTTGGGCTTTTGAGAATTGGTGGGTTCCGCCTAGTTTAGATTTAACTGAAACCCTGTATTTATTATCAGAAAGTTTTTCTTTGATTACAAAGCTTCTTGAGGCGGATTCTGTGATTTTTTTATTAAGCTCTTTTAGCTCTGATATTTCTGAGAGTTTTTGCTTAACTTCGTTTTCCATTCTGGAAATTTCGGTTTTCAGTGATTGTATTTCTGACGATACTATTTGCGATTCTTCGCTTTTCATTTTTTGTATTTCTTTGCGAAGAGCTTCTTTTTCTTTTTGCATCTCTTCGATCTCGTGATTTGAAAAATCTTCACTTTCTTGGGCTAGTTTCATTTTTTCGGATTCGATTTTAAGCTTTCTGATTTCCTCTTTGCTTTTTGATATTTGTTCGTTGTATTTTGATATTTGACCTTCTCTTAGTGAAACTATTTCTGATTCTTGATCTAAGTCTTTTTTTCTTTCGTTTAAGTCGTTTTCTTTTTGGTCAAGATCTTTCATCATTAAATTAAGCTCATTTTCTTTTTCAATTATATTAGACTCTTCTATCTTCATTGAAGGAAAGTATTTCAATAAGCTCATATGTGCGGCAATAACAAGTAATATAGCTAGTGGATCAAAAACAAAAATTAAAATAATTATTACTATTCTAACTGCTTGACTTAAATCAAATTCAATTCTAAAAATATCTGATATTAATTCTGCGACATATTTTACTGGGCCAATTTCTGCTTCAAGCTGCATTGTTCCGTCGCTATGATTAAACTTCTCTAGTTCTAGCGTCTCTATTCTGTCTAGGGATTCTGATATTTTTTTGTTTAAAGATTCAATTTCTTGTTTGTTGCTTGCGTCTCCCTGAGTGCCTTTTTGAAACTCTGCAATTTTTTCCATAATTTTATCTATGGATAGTTGAGCTTTACTTCTTAATTCTTGAATTCTTTTTTCGGCGGCATCTTTTTTCAATTTTATTGAATCTCTTTCTGTGCCCTGAAGATCTTCTAACTCTTTTATTTTCTTGGTCTTGTTGCTGAATAATCCTCCTGAGCCGTCTTTTAGTTTTTGCATTTCTAGGTTAAGCTCAGACATCCTTTTGTCTAGTCCAGATATTATCTTGCTATCAATTTCTATATTTGATTTTAAATCGTTATTTATTTGATTGATTTTATCTTTTTCTATATCTATATTTTGCAAGCTGTTGGAACCTTCTTTTTCTTTTGATTGCTCTGCTTGAGAAATAAGGTCTTTCTGTCTTTCTATAAAGTCGTTTTCTCTTTTTATTTTTGATTCTATTTGTTCGATTTGCGCTTGAGCCTTTAAAGCTTGCTGTTCGTGCTCGATGTGAGATTTAGAAAGAAAGCCGAAGATTCCCATGCTAGTGATTCCCATTAATACAAATATTGAGAAAAGTAAATATCCTTTGATTGCTTTGGGTGCTATAGACCAATTCTTGTGAAGCCATAATGCAGCGATTATCTTGCCTATTTCTAAAACAGACCCCATAACTATTACTGCGGTTATTGATCCCGGAAATATTGTTGCCAAACCTATGATACTAAAATATGCTGCTATACAGGAAATACTTAGCGCGGATACAAGTGTTGTTATTGCAAATATCATTTTAAAAAAATATTATGACCAATATTCAAATGGGTCATCGGGTACATCAGAGCTTAGTGTTGCGCCTCCGTATGTAACATCTGGATCAGAAGATATCTCGGACAAGCTGAATAACCTGGTTGGATTTAGTGAAGAAATGTCATTTGGTATTCCGCCGTTGTATATTGCGGCGACTTCTGCTCCAGAGAGCTCTCTTTCAAAAAAGGCTACCTGATTTTTATTTCCTTTGAAATCGTATAGGTAGTTGTGGTGAGCGCTGGCAAGGTTATCGCCATTGTTACCTAAATTGTATGCAAAATTTGATCCTCCTTCGTACGGAATATCCATTTCTTGAGTATAGTCGGGTTGACCAAGTGAACCCCACGAGCTTTGTTGGAAGTTATTGCCAACACCTCTTCCTCCGTCTATATATATTTTTGCGCATGTACCTTTGATTGTTGCGACAACATGGTGCCATTTTCCGTCTCGCAGTGAAGTTGTGTCTCCAAAAACTTTATTTGTTCTTGCGGTTCTGTTTTTGTTTGCGTAAAGAAGATAAAATGCGTGCGGGGCACTGGGATGAGTAGAACCCACAGTTAGAAATACAAAACTTCCGTAATAATTTTGCCAGCCAGGATCAGTGGTTGTATTGGGGAGCTGGTGATTCGATACAAATGTAAAATCGCCTTGGTCTGTGGTTTTTATCCACATGCTTACAGAAAATCCTTCTGATTCAGAAGGCGTATAGTTTGTTAGCGCATTAACGCTTTGAGTTCCATCGAATAGAACACTATTGTCGTTTTGTAGAGCAGGAAGTTCATTGGCTGCTAGCCAATTTCCTGAAAAATCTACAGGCGGAACGCTGTATGAGATAATGTAAGATTTCATTGGCGTGCCGTTGCTGGCTATTATATCTGCGAATCCTACTTCGTTTACGATTGTGGGAGTAAATGTTGATCCATTTGGAGAGGTTAGTTGAAGATTTGAAACTCCCCATTGGCTGTAATTTGTTTGAGCCGAGGCCATCGCTGAGTGGCTATAGGTTATGCTTTTGCCTGGGTTTGCTTGAATTGGAACTTGTAGTATTTTCGAATATTGCTGGTTGTGAGAAGAGTTGCCTGGAATTATTATATTATAGGTTGCTGTAAATTGCGCACTTGGATTTGGTGTGTCACAGGTTGCGTTTTCAAAACAATAATTTGCGGGAAAGTTTCCGTGAAATTGATTTGTGCCCATAGTTAGACCGTTGGGCATATAGTATATTGTTCCGGATAGTTCGTGCGTGTGACTGCTTCCGTTTCCTGCGGCATTGGATGCCTGCTCGCTTGTGAATAGAGGATAATAACCTTCTACTTCTAAGGCTCCAGGAAAATATTCTATTGATGTAAAAACGTTGTGAAGCTGAGATGGAGGCGTAAAGCATGATTTGTAGACCGCTTTTTTGCTTATGCGAATATCTTGTAGGTATCCGCGAAAATGATCTTGAATTCCAGTAATTGTTGATTTTGTTCTTCTTCCGATTTCAAGATTACGGCTGGAAACAGCATAGCCTGTGAACGCTTTTTCAGAAACTGGTAGTCCGTTCACAAATGTTCTTACTACATTAGAGTCTCGAGATACGGCTATATGATACCACCTGTTTGTATCATAATTTGTAAGTATTGGGTTGTAGTTCCAATTCGTTGCTGCATTTCCGTCTTCGTAGTTAAAAGTAACAAGGGTAGCTGTCATTCCAATATTCCAACCTACCTGTCCCGCAGAACCTTGGTTTGTAGCGTTTCCGATAATACTTGCGCCATGACCATGTCCGCTTGATGATCCAGTATAATTTAAGAAGTTTACCCAAAACTCAATTGTAAAGTCTCCAGCTGCTATGTTCCAGTCAGAAGAGTTTGGAATGCTTAGATAATCTCCATATCCATCACCTCCGACATATCCGTCAAAATACAAGCTGCTGTTTCCTAAAATTGATTCTTGGGAAGAATGGGTTGTGTCTCCCCGCACTGTGATAGGGTGATTTTTGAGTGAAACGTCTTGAATTTGATCTGATTCATTATTGGTGTCACTCTGAATACTTAATACAACCTCATCGCAAGTTGGATGATCAGGCTCTACGGTTGGTGCAGAATGAAGTTGAGATGGAACCGCAAAACAATCGGTGTAAACTGCTTTTGTTGATATTCTGACATCTTGTAAATATCCGTTTAATTCAAGTGGATGCTCAAAATTATTAAATGACTGGGAGCCGAGAGCAATGATTTCATTTGGATAATCCAAAGAATTTGTTCGTGTTCTTCCAGGAAAACCATTGATATAAAATGTTTCAATGTTGTTTTTACGAACAACTGCTATATGATTCCATTCATTGTATGTTAAGTTTAATTTGCTGCGAATTAGTTTGTTACCAAAATTTCCGTATAAAACATCGTATTTTCCGGATTGCTTAGATGGAATTGCTATCAATCCTAATTTATTTCCACCAAAATCAGTGGTTGCGGTTGAATGAGTATCTAAAATATAAGAAGTATTTTTCCAAGGAGAATGAGCAAGACAATCAACTTGGCTATTACCAACATTGTATCCAAACCATGCAATAACTCCGTGGCCACCGTATCCAGATGTAAATCCATATCCACCACTTTGTCCAGAGCCATCTGCAACTCTACGATCACCACGTGTGGTTTGAATTGTTCCTTCGTTGTCGATATTTCCTGTGAATAAAATAGAGCCTCCTGCTCCACCTCCTCCATTTCCGGCATCTCCGTTTCCTGGATCATATGCTTCAAGACCTCGTTGTCCGTTTGCTGAAATAATTCCAGTTTCAGAAACTTCACAATAAATCGCATCAATAATTACAATTCCAGCACCACGACCTCCGTATCCACCACGTGCTGATCGTGAATCGTGTGGGCTTGCATTATCAGAACCACCTTGTCCTCCACCAGGACCCATGAATATTTTTTCTTTGATTGTATTTAAACCAAATGCAGTTCCACCTTTTGCCTGACCACTAGACTGCCAACGATTTCCATTTGTTCCGGCTGTACCATGTCCTGCTCCGGCTCCTGATGTTCCTATATCTCCACCGCCTGCAGGATTATAATAAACTCCTGCTCCACCAGAACCATATTGACCATTAGTTGATCGTGTATTCCATTTTCCGGAAACATAACTTTCTCCGATGCCACCATTTTTATTTGAAGTAGTTCCAATATTTCCTCCACGAAATCCAAGTTCATTTGCGGAAATTTGTCCTTTTACTTGAATTTCGTTTGCTGATAACAAAACAAGCCCTTGTATAGAATCTGATGATGCACTCCATGCAACAGAAGATACTTTTACATTTTCATTGACGATTATTTTGTTGTATCTTTGTGGTGCAACAACGAAAGTATAATTTGCAACATTGTATGTTTTTTGAATATTTGATTTTAAAGTTAAAACATTTCCATTGATACTTGCAATTTCTACAAATTCATAATTACCGATAGTGTCAGCATTTGCTCCGTAAGTTGTAATAATTAATAATCTCTGATTTGTTTTAAAGTCACTTCCGCTTTTGGACGTTAATGTAATTGTGTTGGATGTTAAGGCAGATATTCTATCGTCTGTGTATACGAGTGTTGTATCTTCTGTGATTTCCAGCAATTCTCCGTCAATTGCTGATGATGCAACTTCTGAAGGTAATGTAAACTCAGATTCTGCTGGAATATTTTTCAAGTTGATCCAAGTTTCAAACGTAAAGTCTCCGTTTAATGTATCTGCATAATTTGTGCTCAATGCATCTCCATCTCCGTCAAAATAAAACGAACTTGCTCCGTGTATTTTTTGATCAGTTGAATGTTTTACATCACCATGTTTTGTTATTACATGAGCATTTACTGAAATATCTTCTATTGCGTCTGCTTCATTTGTTGTATCGCTTTGAATATTAAAGGTAGCTTCATCGCAAACTGGTTGATCTGGCTCTACTGTTTGCATGGAATGAAGTTGAGACGGAACTGCAAAGCATGAAGTATAAACCAGTTTCTTAGATATACGGAAATCTTGAAGATAACCATTTAAATAATAATTAGAATTAGCTGAATAACGACCAATAGTAAGAGGTATATTTGAATTTCCTAAACTTGGAGAATTTGCTCCGTGTCCTGCAGCTCCTCGTATTTCAAGTCCGTTTACATAAATTTGAACTTTATTCTCAGATTTACTAAATGTAATTACCACATGATTCCATGCCGAGAACTTAAATAAAGTTTTATTACCACCTCCGTAGTGAATTCCGCGAGTTCCACCTACACCACGATAAGTTTCAAAATAAATTCCACCATCTGGATAAATTATCGCAGAGCATCCCACATGTGCACTGGTTGCACCATTCGTAGTAAACAATGTAGTAAATGGAGATACTGAGTTTGCATAAACCCACCCTTCAATTGTGAAGTCAGTAGTTTTGTCGTGCAAGAATTTAAATGTACTTGTATCCCCAACACTTAAATAATCTCCGACTCCGTCAAAATACAAGCTGCTGTTTCCTAAAATTGATTCGGTAGAAGAATGGGTTGTGTCTCCCAGCACTGTGACAGGGTGATCTCTGAGTGAGGAGTCTTCAATTTGGGGCACTTCTTGACCGTAAGGAATTTCATAGTCAAATCTTATCTGATGTCCAGCACCACCACCTGCAGATACTATTTGTCTGTTTGTGAGATCGATGACTACTGTTTCACCTGTATCGTTGTATGTTAATTTGGCTTTGTTTGGATTTACTCCTCTAGGTTCAGAAGATATAATCCAAGAGCTTCCTGTGTTGACTCCAGAAACTATACTATTTGAGTACATAAATGCAGCGTTTAATATTGTTGTGTTCTCAGTTATATCGAGGTCGGGGAATGTCTGTCGGAGAGTTCCTTCTCTTATGGACTGGTTCGAATGATTGGGTAGTAATACATACCATTCTAGTGTTATAGAGCGTGTTGCATTGCTCTGAATACTTAATTCAACCTCATTGCAAGTTGGATGATCAGGCTCTACGGTTTGTATAGAATGAAGTTGAGATGGAACTTGGAAACAGTCAAAGTAGACTGCTTTCTTGGAAATCCTTAGGTCTTGAAGGTAAAAATTTGTAAATCTGTCGGTGACGCACCACGCATGACCGATATGAAGTGGTTGAGTACTGTTCTGGCTTGAGGGTGGGTTTTTATAATTTGCAGTTGAGTCGCACACTAATTTTCCGTCTACATATAAATAACCCTCTTGTTGGAAATACACAAATGCCACGTGATGCCAAGTATTCAGTGATGCAGCAGTAGTTGATACTCCGTGACGGTGAAAAGACTTAGTATCTCCCATTGCTATATTAAAATTAAAAATACCAGTTGTACTTATTTGGATTCTTAATCCATGATGATTGCTGCAATTTCCAGTTGCTACTATAACTGTCGAGTGATTTTTGAATTGCTTAAAGTTAACCCAACATTCTACAGTGTAATCGGTTGTTCCGTCATGTAAATATTTGAATGTGCTTGTGTCTCCAACACTTAAATAATCACCGTTTCCGTCAAAATATAAACTACTATCACCCAAAATAGATTGTGCAGTAGAATGCTTTGTGTCCCCTACTTTTGTTATAGTATGAGTATTTATGGAAAGATCCTCAATTGCGTCTGTGCTATTTGTATTGTCGCTTTGAATGTTCAAGTCAACCTCCTCACAATTTGGCTGATCTGGTTCTACTAATTCAATCTCATGAAGTTGCGATGGAACCGCAAAACAATCGGTATAAATTACTTTTTTGGATATGCGGATATCTTGAAGATATCCTTTAAGGTTGGCAATCGTTTGATTTGCATATGCTCCATAGCTATTATAATTTGCTCCAATCGTTAAAGGTCGTGCAGAATTTGCAACACTTGGTGAACGAAAATCGGTATGATTTGTTTTATTTTGAATTAGAGTTCCATTTATGTACATATTTAACTCTTCTTTGGTGCTATCAAATGTTAATGCCAAGTGATTCCATGTATTAAATGTAAATACATTTTCAGCACTTTTGAAACTTCTGTATCTTTTTGTTTCTACTGAACAGAACATTTCGTAATTAATCGAACCGTTTTCTCGTACAAAATATTGAATTCCTGTAGTTTTTGATGCACCTGCAAGAGTGTTCATAAACCAATCGGTTGGTGTATCGTTTTGAATATATGCCCAAAATTCAATTGTGAAATCGCTTGTTGCATCATGCAAGAAATTAAAATCGCCCACGCTGCCAACAGTTAAATAAGAGTTTTCGTTATGATTGAAGTACAGGCTGCTTGTTGCAAGAGTTGTTTGTGTGTTAGAGTGATCTGCGTTTCCTGAGGCAGCGATTTGATGATTATTTGTAGATTGGTCTGTTATTGGCGGAATAACTGATGCGCTTAAGTCTGCGTTGCTTTGTATGCTTAGTTCGACTTCCGTGCATGTTGGTTCGTCTGCTGCTGTCGATGCGTAGGAGCTGAGCTGTTGAGGAGGAGTAAAACATTCTTTATAAACCGCTTTTTGAGAAATGCGAAAATCATTAATGTAACCATTCATTGAATAATTAGTGACTCCAGCATCGTGTGCTCTGTAGCCAACCGTAAGTGGGCGAGTTGAGTTTGCTCCGCTGGTTGTGTGCTGTAGGCCATAAGATGATACCTGTATGCCGTTTAAAAATAGTTTTGTTTCTGTTTGATCATAAGATACTGCTACGTGCATCCAGTTGTTTAATATTTCGCTATCAGTCATTGAGTGAACCAAATATGCAATCGATTTGCTTGTGGCTCCATCTCCATCTGAAATATAAAAATATAATCCGTTCCCATCAAAACCTAAGCCAAAGCCCTTGCTTCTCGAGTCCTTATTGTTGCCGGCAATACCTATACGTCTTCTTCCGAGCGAATCATTAACAATTGCACTGATGTATACCCAACATTCGATTGTGAATTCTGATTGTTGGTTATGTATGAAATTAAATGTACTTGCATCTCCTACAGTTAAAACGTCGCCCGATCCAAATTTTATTGAGCTGGGTGAGTAATTGGATGCAATCGTTGAGGGGTTTGTGGTTTCATGTCTTGCTGGTCCAGTGTTTGTTATTTCTAGACTTTGCGGTGAGGTGTCTGTAATTGGGTCTGTATTGTTGGTTGTGTCGCTTTGAATTAAAAGTTTTATTTGTCCGCAGGTTGGTTCATCTGCAGGAGTTGGGCTTGGACAATCTGGATTAGATGGAGTAGATGGGGTAGATGGAGTCGATGGGGAAGATGGAGTGGATGGGCTTGATGGGGAGGATGGGTTTGATGGTTGCGGATTTGGGTCAAAGGGTTGCGGTCTCAGGTTCGCGATATACGAGGGGCCTGGAATTGGCGAGGTTCTTCCTGGGTCAAACGGAAATTGATCAACTGTGTTTGGCATATAATCTTGATCCGAGTCATATGGCAAGCTTGTTGGCATAACTGGCCCTTCTAGTGAGTCTCCAGTTCTTACGTTTGCGTTTGGGCAATGTATTTTATTGACTGGATCCACTTTAGATATAGATTCTCTGTTGCTGTTTGAATAATGGCCTTTGTTGTCATTGGGGTAGTAGTTCGGACCTTTCTGGTTTGACGAAGGTGGGTTTTGGCTCGAATATTCGTTCGCATCGCTGTTAAGGCGATTATCATTTGGATATCTAAAGTCTTTGTTCATTAGTCTTTTATCTTTACAGTAATAGTTTGTCCATTGTCAAGTTTTATGATTTGAAATTTAGCTCCATCTTCTGCGCCCCCAATTTCTTCATATCTTTTTATTATTGTGCCCAAAACTTCGCCAAAGCTAGTTTTTACTACACATCTTTCATTGTCTTCTTCCATGGGAATATATATACACAATTATATTGAAAATATTTTTTTCAAAAGTCTAAAAGTTAACTTTTAACTTTATCTAGACTTTGGTTGGACTTTCGTGTATCATAAGAGATGAGCAAACGGAAATATATCAAAAGGTCGGATTATTGGAAAAAATTCGATAAAAGCGACCCTGATACTATCCATCAGCACTTGCAATCTAACGAAACAGTGCCTATATCTTCTGGTCAACCCTATTATGTTGAGTCAACCGCTTCCTATAATAGAGCTGCTCCAGCTGCAGATTCCACTGTTAGTAGAAGAAATGCGATACATAAAAAAGATAAAGATTTTAGGTTCGCAAATATTGCATCTGGTTTACTACCATATACATACAGTGCTGATGGGGTTGATGTCAGGCAAGCTATCGAATTGTGCCAAAAGGCATACGCCAATGTATCTGTTTTTAGGAACGCGGTTGATGTAATGTCAGAGTTCGCAAACTCCAATTTATATCTGGAGGGAGGAACTAAAAAATCTCAAGACTTTATATATAAGTGGTTCGAGAAGATAAACCTTTGGAATCTGAAAGATCAGTATTTTAGAGAGTATTATCGGAGCGGAAACATTTTTTTGTATAGGGTAGACGGAGAATTCTCTAAGGCAGACTTTGAGAAACTTAGTAAAATATACGGCTCATTCGCAAACCTAACTCCTGGTAAACTTCCTGTTCGCTACGTTCTATTAAATCCTTATGATATTGTAGCAACAAAATCCAGCTCATTTGAAACAGGAATCTACGAGAAGTTATTGTCTGAGTTTGACCTAGAAAGACTTAGAAATCCAAAAACTGAATATGATGAAGAAATATTTAATTCATTAGATCCAGATATAAAAGAAAAAATTAGGTCTGGTCAGTACAGTGCTGATGGACTCAAGGTAAAATTAGAAAGTGATAAATTATTATATTCTTTTTATAAAAAACAAGATTATGAACCTTTTGCTATTCCTTTCGGATTTCCTGTCTTAGATGATATTAATTTTAAGATAGAGCTTAAAAAGATTGATCAGGCTATATGTCGTACAATTGAAAATGTTATTCTTCTTATAACGATGGGTGCTGAGCCTGAAAAAGGAGGTATAAATCCAAACAATATGCAAGCAATGCAAAATCTTTTTAAGAACGAAAGTGTTGGTAGGGTATTGGTGAGTGATTTTACTACAAAAGCTCAGTTTGTTATTCCTGACATAAGTAAGGTTGTTGGCCCTTCTAAATACGAAGTTATTAACAATGACATTAAAGAAGGTCTGCAAAATATTATTGTCGGAGACGAGAGATATAGTAATACTCAGGTTAAGGCTCAGATATTTTTAGAAAGACTTAAGGAGTCAAGAAATGCTTTCTTGTATGACTTTCTTCAGCCTCAAATAAAAATGGTCTGTAAAAACCTAGGTTTTAGGAAATATCCTATTGTCAAGTTTGAGGAAACAGATATAAAGGATGAGGTTCAGCTTCAAAGAGTGGCGACTAGGCTTATGGAGCTTGGGATACTTACTCCAGAGCAGGGTGTTAATGTGCTCAATAAAGGAGCTTATCCAAGCCCAGAAGAACTTGCTCCAGCTCAAAGACAATTTGTGGAACAAAGAAAGGAGGGAATGTACAATCCAATTGTCGGTGGTGTGCCAATGCTTGAAGAAGACGATTCTTCTCCGCAGGCTTCAGAAAGCCCAAAGCAAGAGATTGGCAGGCCCGTGGGAACTTCTGAAATTCCTCAGGAAAATTCTTCTGCTTCAAGTTTATATAGCAGAGAAGATCTTCAGTCAACTATATATGAGACAGAGAAATTAAAGGAGTTTGCTTTTGCCGAAATGAGAAAGCACTCCGGCAAAAAAAGGCTTTCCAAATCTCAGAAATCTCTTTTGGAAGAGCTCTGTAAGTCGGTTGTAATTTCTGAAGAAAAAGGCGATTGGGAGAGTTCTGTAGCTTGTTGTGTTAAAGACTCTTCTAAAATTGGATCTCTTGGGGTTTTGCCTCAGGTATCTGATATAGCTGTAGAGCATGGGCTTGATCAATACTCTGCTTCATTATTGTATCACAGTAAAAGCTGAGGAATAAAAAATGGGCGCTTTCGAAACTTTCGTTAATTCTAACTTAGGAATAAGAAAACCTCTTATTCTTGATAACGGTCATCCGACTGGAAGTTCGAAGGCGGCGGGTATAATTGGCTCAGAGTATATTGATCTAGATACAAACTCTTTATACGAAAAAACAGGAGAAAATAATTCTCAAGACTGGGTATTCACTAGACAATTAGGTTCCTCTAATTCAGAGATATATAATATATCTGGCGCTCTACAGTCTCAGATAGATTCGGTTTCTAGTAGTGTTATATCTTCTTCCTTGAACCTAGTTTCTGGAATGGAAAATGTTGCGATTAATTTTTCCGACATAAACGCTCCTCAGTTTTCTAATCCACCTCAAGTTGTAATTTCAATGGCCTCGCAGGATCAAGATTTTCCAGAAAGTTTTTATGCATACTCCGTATACAATATTACAACCACGGGCTTTAATGTTGCATTTTCAAGTGAAATAGTAGAGAATAATTTAAAATTAGATTTTATGATATCTAGTAATTAACCATTTACGTGTAACAAATAGGAATGAGCACCAAAAATATAATCCCAAGAAGTAGTGGCGAAGGTCAAATCGGTTTAGAAAATAGGCCTTGGTCTAAAGCCAATTTTAATGAAGGCAATTTTTTAAATTCTCTTTTTGTAGAGGGCGAAGATATTCTCCAAAAAATTAATCAAATTAGCGGAATTCTTGGTGATCTTGAAGAAACTCCAGATATTGATGCTCTTTCTGGGCTTATCAATCAAATTAGTGGAGCGCTTGATGGCTTGGAGGAAACTCCTGACATTAATATTCTTTCGGGACTTATAAATCAAACGGGGTCTCTGCTCGAGGCAGATATACAAGAAATTAGCGGAGTTCTTTCTGTTCCAAAAGAAAACAGTGTTAATACATCTTCGATAATCGATGGTTCTGTTACTTCTAATAAAATTGCAGATGATAGCATTGCTTCTAATCATATTATAAATGGGTCTATATCCTCTGTCGATTTGGCAGACAAGTCGGTTACAAGTTCAAAACTTGAAGATTCAATAGTAATTGATCAAGATTTATCTGTTGGTGGAGATTTGTTTGTTAGTGGTTCAACTGTTACGGTAGATGCTTCAACCATAATTGTAGAAGACAAGAATATAGAAATTGGATCCACTGATAATCCTACAAATATCACTGCAGATGGAGGAGGAATTACACTAAAGGGGGAAACTGACAAAACAATCTTGTGGCTCAATTCTAGTGGCGCCTGGACTTTTAGTGAAGATGTTGCTGGTAAGGGTCCTGGAGGTAGGTTAACTCTTGGAGGGCTGCCTTATTTAGTTGAGGGAGATTCTGTTAGTTTTGAATATTGGAGTGAAGATGGTGGAGGTTTTGTTCCCAATGACAATAGGGTTTACGATTTGGGTAGTCAAAGCTCTAGGGTTAACAATTTATTTGGATCATCCATTGATATTATAGGTTCGAATAGTATTGGCACTTTCTTTAAGGCTCAGAATGATGGCGCTGCAGGCGCAGAATTTAAAAGAGTTTCAAACTCCAGTCCTTACAATCACTTTTTATTTTCTAATGGAAACGTAGGTATCGGCGTAGCTTCTCCAAGCTATACCTTGGATGTCGCGGGTAACATTAATTTTGCTGGAAATTTAACTCAAAATGGGGTCGCTTTTTCTAGCGGAGCTTCTGATTTTATTGAGTTAACAGATACTCCTGGTTCTTTGAGTTCAAAAAGTTATTTGAGGGTTAACGCCGCTGGAACCGCAATAGAGCAGGTAAAGACCGCACCACCCGATGGAGGAGTGGGTGACAACAGCGCCATTCAAGCCTCCAGCAATTTTGATGGTAAACTTCCAGATGCTATTCTTTTAAAACATACGGATAATAATCCAGTTATTCATTATCTTAGGTATGTGGGCCCTCAGATACAATATGTAGAGAATCAAAATGGTGGTCGTGTTTTTTTCACTAACTCTGGGACCGGTGCTCGCGATGGAGGAGATACCGGTTTCGTTCCATACGAAGGTGCAAATGCTAGCTTACAGCAAATAATCGATGGCGGTCATGCCATATTCCACGGACAGAAGAGCGGGACATCGGGTTTAGGTAGTTTAAGCGCAATAAAAGATAAAATGAACCTAACTGTAAGCGGCGGGTTTTACACAGAACTGCCCGATGCTATATATTCTGAGGGCTCCAGTAACTACGATGGTGTTTACAGACTGCATTGGGTAAATCCAGATGAATCAAACGCAAATGGCACTACATGGGAGGTCATATATCGCGCAGAAGCTTTCCACGGTCCGCAAGATTACTGGATTGGCTTTAGACTAGACTCAGATGGTACAAATGTCACTGCTTCAGGTTCGTTAGCGGTAGGCATATCCAAAACTCAGAACCTCCGTTGGTTTATCGAGAATGGTAGGGCATTGTATTACGGCTCGCAGCCAATCACTTCCAGAGTTGGGCAAGTAGAAGAATTATTAAATAATGCTCCGATTGCAAATTCTGTAGAAATTCCGGACGCTATAATGGCTAAATCTGTAGATGGTTCGTTTAGGCTATTGCAATTTACACAAGTTAGGCCTAGCGGCGTTGCAAATATCCCAGATCTGCTTGATTACCAATCAAACACAGCGGGAACAAATCGTCTTCTAGCTTTTTCTTCTATTGATGGTAATATATCAAGTGCTAACACATCGGGTATTCAAGAAGAGTTTGGTAGTATTCAGGAATACATATCCAATGGTCGTGCATTATACTTTGGAGGTACGACTGCTGGAGCTGGAGCAACTAAGTTTACGGGACTAGAAGATACTCCTGCTTCGCTTGAGGCTAATAAA
>Ga0160423_10000091_pt1 | contig 60868 bp, 47 predicted proteins | sample CRUFie14St8metaG_FD_108191 | JGI IMG/M metagenome (GOLD analysis project Ga0160423, IMG submission 108191) | Marine microbial communities from the Costa Rica Dome - CRUD Field 142mm St8 metaG | ecosystem: Environmental > Aquatic > Marine > Oceanic > Photic zone | place: Costa Rica: the Eastern...
AAGAAGAAACCTTGTGGACTCCTATGGGTAAGCGTCAGGAGTGATTAGTTGTGTCTTTCTTTACGAAATATCTTGAGGGGCATAGAGAAGTAATCAAGAGTATTGATGATTCAAAACGTTCTCAATTTCAAAAAGGGATTGGAAAGTTCTTGGTTACTCTAAAAGTAATTTTTGATATGGTATTTACTATTGTCATTCTATCAGTTGCATTGAACTGGTTGGTAGGCCTGATTCTTTAGAAATCGGATTATCTTGCCCATTTTTGCATATGTTCTCTGGCTGAGCGAAGCACTTCCTTTTCCTGAGAAAAAGTGAGTTGTTCCTCTGCGTCATCCAAACTAAGCCAGAGATAGTTAGTATGTTCGTGGGATAATTTAACCTCAAGTTGATCGGTTGAAGCAATGTACCAATATACCTGTTTATCGATTGGTTTTCCTTTGCTTTGGAAGGTATATTCTGTTCTGTGACTCCAGTCTGAATCAATCTCTACGTCACTAATTCCGGTCTCTTCTTCTAACTCTCTGCGAGCGGTTTGGTAATGATCTTCATCACCCTCAACATGCCCTTTGGGATAGGACCAATGTCCTTGCGGATATTGCAACAGAAGAATACTGTCGAAGTTAACCAAGACGAATCCGCAGGACGTCTCCATAGGGGCTGGGATAGGCATCATGCATTTCTCGATTGTCCTATTTTCGTCAAGTTATCCTATAAACGAATTCGCCCTGTAGGCGAAAACAATCCACCCAAACAAATGATACGTAAGTTGTAGCGGAGTCTATTGATGACTCACCCTGCCCTGTCGCTTGATATCCGTCGAATTGTGACGGATTCTGACCTTGATGGAGTAGTAACTGGTGCAATTCTGAGAAGATGGTGGAAGGATGCTGAAGTCGTATTCGGCCACCCTGGCGAACTTCGGGCTGGAATGTTGGACGATGTAATCGATAGGAACACTGCAGTTTGTGATTTACCTAGACATTCTCAATGTGGATTGAGTATTGACCATCATCAATCTAACGCACCAGCAGATGATGAAGATAATTCAGAGATGGTAGTTGTTTGGAAACCTACGCCATCTGCCGCAAGAATCGCTTTTGAACTGGTTGGTGAAGTTGTAGATCTATCCGATTTATCTGGCCTTATGGAATGGGTCGACAAACTGGATGGAGGTTCCGTTAGCAAAGAGGAGTTCCTTTCAGACCACCCAGTAGTTTGGCTAGGAAGAATCATCGGAGGAAATGAGCTGATTTCACTTGAAATCCTGGAGGCTTTGAGTCGTGGCGATTCAGTGGAAGAACTCCTATCTTCTGAAAACATATCTTCTGTCCTTGATGAAAAAAGAGACTATCTAAGCCGTGCAAATTCGATAATTGCAGAGCGATTGGAAATCATCGATAGGCTTGCCGTGGTACGATTAGAAGATATGCGTGTCCGTTCTAATGGTTATCGAGTCACTGCCTTAGCCGGAGAAGACTGTGATGCTTGTATGGTAATTCATGGAGATGTTGGCGCTGGCTTCGGAGAGGAAGATAGCTATCCTGTTTCAGCCTCATTTTATACTAACTCATTCCTACACACAGAAGGTGGAATTTTCGATCTCACTCGGTTAGCGACAAGATTTGACCCCGACGGAGGAGGTCATGCCAATGCCTGTGGTTGTAGGATCCAAGCGCTAGAAAATGGTCAGAGGGTTGAGAGAAAAGTTGCCAAAGGAGATATCGATGAAAATATTCGAGAATGGTTGAAAATGTGGGCACAACGTTAGCCGATTAATTGTAACAGATATAGGAAACCAAGGAAAGCATGAATGACAATTAATCCGAACATAATATCGCTAAGTTTACTGTGTAATTGTTTTGATTTTACATAAGATTGCCCGGCTTTTTTTTCGGCACTGGTCCTCCTTCCCAAATTCCAAAGATAGGTCATTAGCACTATTCCGAGTAGTCCGGCCCAGCCATGGAAATGCCCAGGCATTAGTAAGTCGATTGAGAGCCCTTCCCCCGATAGTAAAGACGAGGTTATTTTGGCAGCAAAAGCCAAAGCGACAACAAGTAAAACCCAGCGAAATAATCGTTCACCTTGAATCTCGTGATTTTCGAGTTTTTCAGCCCTTTCGGAACCCTTCAGGGTGGCGCTAAACTTACGCCAATTTCGCTGCCTTGCGAACTCTCGGATGACAACCAATGCCATGATTGGATGCAGCAAGAGAATGAGCACTTGGGTGATTTCCACAGGCCTACGCCACCGTTTAGAGGTCTTGAGTTCTCCTTCTCGCGCCTTGCATAGCAAGGCGATGTGTTGATGTAGGCAGGGATGGGGCGATATGCCTACCGGAGTGATTCAATTTGGAGGATTATCTGCTCGATTGCGTCGAACAACTGCAAAGAGCAGGTGACGATTTAGGCAGGAGAAAATCCGAAATTCAACGCCCCAAGGCATGGAATTTACTCAGTAAAGAATGGAAGGCTTTGGCCTTTTTAGCGGTAAATCAAGCAGCGCCGGAATCTATTGATCCTGATTCGTCCTCAGGGAAGCCTGCGAGGCCAAATAGACGAATTGGTAGAAGAGGAGGGAGAGGTGGCCAAACCGGGTTACAAGATCGCTTGGAATTGCCGCCGTCATTAATTCGTTCGAAGGAGCCGGCGGCATACAGATTGGCAGTATTAATCGCACAGAAACATAAGATGGGGGCGTCTTGGAAAGAGGAATGGAATGACAGTTTTCAATCTCTAAGGAAGGAGTGTGAAACTGGAGTTCATCCTGTTTGGGAACGCATGGCTAGGGAAGCCCCTTTGCTAGCAGAACTAGGTAGATTTCCAATTTCTGAAAACAAACAAAATATCGATGCAGGGGATTGGTTAAGTGGAGCCAATTTCGATCCACAAGATTCCTCCGCATTACTCGATTGGTTAGATTCCTGCGCCTTACAATTGGATATCCATCAAGCATCAGCCCTTCAGAAAATTACTCGCGACCTTCGCTCTGGAAAACCACGTCCACAGAAATGGAAGGTATGGATGAATCCGTCTTTGATGGATATGACTGGAGATTATTCGTTGCTAGAAGCGATGTTAATGGCGGCAGGAGGCGTTGAACAATCTACTTCGATATTCGAGAGTGTTGATTCAGATAATTTGCAAGGCTTAGTTGAGGCGCAAACTACTCTCTTATCGTTAAGGGCTGGTTCGGCTGAAAATTGGCAGCAAGCCATATCTCAAGGTGGAGAAGATAATCTCTCAAAGGCTATTCAAATTGAGGCCTGGAAGAATTTTCAGGCTGGAAATTCCACGGATGCTGATACTTTACTGAAAGGCATGGAAATTCTAGAAAATGCTGGATATATTGCTTCGGATACTCTTCGGTGGGCTGTAATCGCTGCCCTCACATCCGTAAATCGAGGAGTCGAAACTGTATCGATTCTCAGGGGTTTGGAAATCAAAAATGAAGATGAAATGAATATTGCAATAAATCTAATTTCTGAAAATAACGATTCAATAATTCAAGATTCTATTCTGAAGGGGCTCGCGAAGTCATCTGATGAATTGACTCTAAGTGTAATGCGAAATTCTTCAGCCCCTCTCGAGATTAGGAAGAAAGCAGCCAAAAAACTGTCAATGACAAATTTGGGTATCGAGGAAGAAGTGCTAGACATTTACACACTATCGGCTGATGTCGATGGGCTAAGTGGTGAATTCCTAAATCACCCAGACCTGGCATCTAAATTTCCCCATCGTGCATTATTGGTTTGGCATCTCATTGCTGCAGAAAAAGGAGTTTCAATTATGCAGGAGCTTGAAGATATGCGAAAAAGTGCAATTGTCGGGCTAGCTGAAGCAGAAAATGACGAGGTTATGACTGAGGCCTCATCTTCGTTGATTGCACTATTGAGCGGGAACCCCTCTTCGATGGATGCTGTTCATGATAAATTGGATTCAAAAGGCCTTGAGGCTCTCAACCAAGTTAGGGCTGCACTCCGAGCAGATGGGGACGGATTGGTTGAGGAAAATCGTATAGAAAGATTGGAACAATCTGTTGAGGAGGCCGATCTAACATACCTTGAGAGAAGTCTATTCAGTGTTCTAATGAGTGCCCTGAGATTGAATAGAGCGACCATGGATCTCCAGAGTGGGGTTGAAGAAAGAGCAGAATCGGCTCTTTCTGCTTTGGGAACACTGTGTTCAACCGAAGGAGTTGAACTACGTACAATCAGACTTGCTACAGACCTAGTATTGGAACACAACGCAGCGATTCCAGATTTGGAGATGTGGTATAGACAGCATGATAATGGCTCCTCGAATCACCAAATTGTCAGAGCAACAATTTCAATGACAAAAGGAGATCGAATCAATGCTGCTAGATCATACCGAGATGCAGCGATGAGAATTAGAGGTGAATTCGAACAATCATCCCTTTTACTTAGAAAATCATTGATTGAATTCGCCCTTGCAGGTGGTTGGAAAGAAGCAATTGATTTGATTGACAAACATCCAGAGTTGCTAGCATCTGTTACCTCTAGATTCCAACTATACCTAAGAGTCTGTGCGGACGCTGTCGCTGGACGTAACGAAATTGCTACTCAAAGAATAATCGAATATGTTTCACATAGAGAACCTAGTGAAGGTAGTGAAGACGGAGAGGTTGTGAAGCGGAGATTAGAGGTTCTCGACAGAGCACTTCGTTATGCTTCGGAACATAGATTGCCCGAGGATCCGTTCCGTGGCCGCGTTCTAGCGGCGCAGATGATGATGCGTCGCAAGGAACCAGGCAGAAGAAGCGAACTTGAAGGCCGATTCTTAATGGAATTGAACGAAAGAAAGGATGTTCTTGAAATTACGTTAATCGCAGAAGAAGTAGCCGATATCTCACCGATTCGTGGACTTCGGATGTTCGAAACTGCAATTCAATCGAATAACTTCGAATTACGGCAGATTCAGACATTGGTTCGTTCGCAAAAGGCATTATTCCGCAGATATAGCAAGGACATTTTAGTTCGACAGCGTCGCTCATTGAGCTCTCTTTCACTGAGACCGTTGGTTTTGCTCGATACAAATATTCTGATCGATGCCCTGAAGGATGATTTGTTGGGACAAATTTCTCAAGATAATTTCGGCACATTCGATTGGACGGTAGAGAGAGCCTTTGTCTGGATGCTAAAGAGACGTAGCGAAGAAGGTCGGGTTCATTTGTGCATACCGACTTCTGCCGAAGCCGAGTTCCTTAACCGAACAAGGTCTCCAAAAATTGCGAGAGAACTTTTCCGAGATGTGTATATCGACAATAAAGCCTGGAAATCAACTGTCACCTCCAAACTTCTACAAGAAAGAGTTGAGTATGTTCTGAGAACTTTTGGTAAATTCAGAACCGAGGTTGACATGGATGCAAAGAGAGAGGTTGACTTGGAGTCTTTCCTAGTTCGTCATACTGAGATTTTCGAGAGAGTTACGGAAGCCAAGCAACTGGCCAGAGATGACCCCCCACCAAGAAGTGCCATCGATGGCGACGAAATTTACCCTGAATCTGGTGACCTTGAGATAATGCGAGACGCGACTGTGTACGCTTCATCGACGATTCCTGACGTTGGTTGTGTCCTAGTCGCTACAAGAGATTCTGACTTCACTCTAATTTCAAGAGCCTTGCATGATAACTTCGGATTCGATGCGATTTCAACTGCTCAGCAGTTGAACAGCCATATTCTGAGAAATTGATTATTTCATCAGATAGTTTTCACATGTGCGAGATAATTGCCTGTCCAAACTCACTGCACTTGAGTAAAGTAGCCCCTTCCATAAGGCGCTCGAAATCATAGGTTACAGTTCCGGCTGAAATCGCACTTTCCATTCCCTTGACAATTAGATCCGCCGCTTCACTCCAACCCATGTGCCGGAGCATCATTTCTGCTGAAAGAATCAGACTACCTGGATTGACCTTGTCTTGACCGGTATATTTTGGCGCGGTTCCGTGGGTTGCTTCGAAGATTGAAATTCCAGTATCGTAGTTGATGTTAGCACCTGGGGCAATACCGATTCCACCCACCTGTGCAGCTAGCGCATCAGAGATGTAATCGCCATTGAGATTCATCGTTGCAAGAACGCTGTACTCGCGCGGGCGTGTGAGAACTTGTTGTAGCATTGCGTCCGCAATTACATCCTTGATGACAATCGTGTTTCCTGTCTTTGGATTAGTCAATGTGCACCAAGGGCCACCGTCTAATTCTACTGCTCCGAACTCATCTTTAGCTAGTTGGTAGCCCCAATCTCTGAATCCGCCTTCTGTGAATTTCATGATGTTTCCTTTGTGAACAAGAGTTACTGAATCCTTGTCATTATCGATTGCGTATCTGATTGCAGCGCGTACTATTCTAGCTGTCCCTTGGACGCTAATCGGTTTGATTCCGATTCCAGAGGTGTCGGGGAATCGAATCTTTTCGACACCCATTTCGTTTTGTAGGAATTGAATGACTTTCGCGACCTCTTCGCTACCTGATTCCCACTCTATTCCAGCGTAGACATCTTCGCTATTTTCTCTGAAAATAATCATATCGACTGCGCCAGGGTCTCGTACGGGACTTGGCGTACCTGCGTACCAGCGAACCGGACGGACACAGGCGAACAAATCCAATTGTTGTCGCAATGCAACATTCAGGCTTCGGATTCCCCCGCCTACCGGAGTTGTTAGTGGCCCTTTGATTGAGACTAGGCCGTTCTTCATTGAAGCAAGTGTCTCATCTGGCAACCATTCCCCTGTTGCGTTGAATGCCTTCTCTCCAGCCAACACTTCGGACCAGTGTATTTGACGAGATCCTGAATATGCCTTCTGGACTGCTGCATCGACTACATCAATCATTACAGGAGTAATATCGACTCCAATTCCATCTCCCTCGATGTAATGGATTATTGGCTGATCAGGTACTCTCAAACGACCCTCTTCCATTGTAATTGCACTGCCCTCAGTCATGTCACTCAGTCGCTCCACTTGCCCTCGCCTCAAGAAGCCAACCCTCAAGACGGACGTGATAGAGGAGGCGTCATGAAGAGCGTAGTTCGATGGACTGAGGGTTATTCCATGGAGGCTGAAACTGAGGCTGGGAAGTTGACTTCAATCTACAGCGAGGTCGCTCCCAGCCCGATGGAAATGGTGCTTCAGGCACATGCCGCTTGTTCCCTAATTGACCTTAGAGTCGGCCTGAAAGACCGAATGGAGAATGTTAGGGCAATGTGGGTAGATGTGGAAGGAGTAAGGGCAGATCAGTCTCCGCGTGTTTTTACTTCAGTGAAGATGCACTATGTCGTTGAAGGGGATGTTCCAGAGAAGTTAGTTCGAAGAATAATTTCTATTTCTCATGAAAAGGATTGTTCGGTTGGAATCATGATTTCAAGGTCCGGAGCAAGTGTAGATTGGACACTTGATTTACGTTCGTAACTTGTTAATTTACTTTGGTCATGGGAATCTGGTTTCGGGATTTCTCAAGTAGAAATTATCTGAGAAGAAGACATATTTTCCGAACTCATTAAAGTCCGTCTTCGGGCACAACCGATTCCTTCGCGCCTGCGAAGGAGAGAATTGAGCCGGGGAATTGATTCGGAAGTGGTTGTGATGCAGACAAGAACAGATGATGAGGTAGTAGCCGAAGAGGGCGAAGCCGAGAAAGGATTAGTGATTGAACGCCGTTTTACTACAGCGGGTGCTGACCCCTTCGATGCTTTTGATTGGATTGAGATGAGTGTAGAGATCCGTAACCCTGACGGAAGTCTCGCTCATGAGATTCATGGCGTTAAATTACCATCTGGTTTTGCTGGTGTTCCAGGAAAAGTCTGTGCTCAGAAGTACCTGAGGAAGGCGGGTGTTCCTGCTGCTCTGCGCAAGGTGGCGGAGGAAGGAGTTCCCGGATGGCTGCAACGTAGCGAGCCTGATCACGAAAAGCTTCAGACCCTGGCTCCAGAGGAGAGGTTCGTCGGTGAGACCGATGGACGAGAACTATTCCGTCGCCTTGCGGGCACCTGGACCTACTGGGGCTGGACTCATGGCTACTTTGCTAGCGAAGCCGATGCGCGTGCTTTCTACGATGAGATGGCTTACCTAATTGCAAGTCAAAGGTCTGCTCCAAATAGCCCACAGTGGTTCAATACAGGTTTGAATTGGGCCTATGGAATTACAGGTCCAGCTCAAGGCCACCACTACGTAGATGCTGTCACTGGCGAATTGAACCTTTCAGAGGATGCCTACACGCACCCTCAACCTCATGCTTGCTTTATTCAATCGGTTGGAGATTCCTTGGTTGGAGGTACTGAATCGATTATGGGGCTCTGGAATAGAGAGGCTCTATTATTCAAGTATGGATCAGGAACAGGTTCGAACTTCTCTCAAATTCGAGGAGCTGGAGAACCACTGTCTGGAGGAGGTACTTCCAGTGGCCTTCTGTCATTCCTAAAGATCGGCGATAGGGCTGCTGGGGCAATCAAGTCGGGCGGCACAACACGACGTGCAGCAAAGATGGTTACTCTAGATCTTGATCACCCGGATATCGAAGAATACATTGATTGGAAGTTGACTGAAGAAGAAAAAGTGTCCGCTCTAGTAATTGGTTCAAGTCTATTACAGAAACACTCAGATGCTATATTGTCTGCAATTTGGAGCCATGATGAGGATGAATCTAAGACTGATCCAGCGGTTAATGGCGCTCTCAAATTAGCGATGATAAAGGCCGTACGAGATAGCGTTCCTCAACCACATATCAAGCGTATTCTCGACCTTGCAAATCAGGGTTGGAAGAGTTTAACATTTGAACAGATGGATACAGATTGGCAAGGAGAAGGATACGGAACTGTATCTGGTCAAAATTCAAACAATTCTGTTCGTGTTCCGAACTCATTTATGGATGCTCTTCGTAATGATGGTGACTGGAATCTTTACCACAGAACTGAACTAAAGAAGGCCGGTGAAGAAGGAAGAGAGCCTGCGCCATGCAAGACTATGCCAGCTGCAGAATTGTGGGATAAGGTAGCATATACCGCTTGGGCCTGTGCCGACCCAGGAGTTCAATTCGATACTACAATCAACGAGTGGCACACTTGTCCTGAGGGCGGGCGAATCAACGGATCAAACCCTTGCAGTGAATACATGTTCCTCGACGATACTGCTTGCAACCTAGCAAGCATCAATCTGCTACATTACTATGACAAGGCAACTCAAACCTTTGACGTCGAAGACTTCCGACATTCAGTTCGGTTGTGGACTGCAACCTTAGAAATCAGTGTACTAATGGCGCAATTCCCTTCAGCTGAAATCGCTCGTCAGTCCTACGAATACCGAACCCTAGGGCTTGGTTACTGTAATTTGGGCTCACTTCTGATGCACATGGGAATTCCCTATGATGATGAAAGAGGCTACGCGATTTGTGGCGCTGTTACTTCGATTATGTGTGGGGAATCGTATGCAACCAGTGCCGAAATGGCTTCAGTCCTAGGCCCATTCCCTAACTATTCAGAGAATGCTGACCATATGCTGAGAGTGATGAAGAATCACAGACTAGCAGCATATGATGCTCCAGCAGAAGAATACGATGGTTTGTCGGTTTTACCTATGGGAATAAACTCAAAGAAGTGTCCAAAGGATCTCCTTGAAGCTGCCAGAGAAGCATGGGACCGCGCTCTGAGAGAAGGTGAAGAGCATGGATACAGAAATGCTCAAACAACTGTTATTGCACCAACAGGGACTATTGGATTAGTGATGAATGCTGACACCACAGGGGTTGAACCACAATTCTCACTAGTTCAGTACAAACAACTAGCAGGAGGAGGTTCTCTAAGAATAATCAACCATGGAGTACCAAACGCTCTACGACGACTGGGGTACTCGGAAAAAGAGACGCAAGCGATTCAAGAATACATTATGGGAACAGCTTCGCTAGGGAACTGCCCTACCGTCTCTTCTAAGGCATTGAAGGCTGCTGGCTTCAATGCAAAGATGGTGAAGAAAGTGGAGTCGAGCTTCCCAGATGTTTTCGATATTCGCTCTGCATTTGCGCCTTCTATCCTTGGAGAGGAATTCTGTACAGAAACTCTAGGAATTTCAAAAGAACAATTTGAAGACCCATTCTTTGACACTCTCGGCCACCTTGGATTCTCTAATGACGAAATCGACCAAGCCAATGACCACGTCTTCGGATACGGTACAATCGAGGGAGCTCCTGGACTGAAGGATGAGCACTTGGCCGTGTTCGATTGCGCAACTCCTTGTGGTAAGTATGGAAAGAGATCGATTGATTGGAAGGCTCACGTGTTGATGATGGCAGCCGCTCAGCCATTCATTTCCGGAGCCATTTCGAAAACTATCAACATGCCTGCAGATGCCTCCATTGAGGATATCAGAGCAGCATATGACCTAAGCTATGATACTATGATTAAGGCATGTGCAATTTATCGTGATGGAAGTAAACTCAGTCAACCATTGATGAATCAATTGGTTGATGCCACATCTCTAGATGAGGAAGAAGAGGATGAGGCAGTTACTGTTGTTCACAAGATGGTGGAACAAACTGCTGAAGCTCTTCCAATCCCAGCTCCTGCTGCAACAGTTGTGGCCGAGCAGTTTGTCCACAATTACATCGCAACAAGAAGACCTCTGCCTGATGTCAGATCATCAAGTACGATGAAGGCAAGAGTAGGAGGTCACACAGTTTACCTATCTTCAAGCAACTATGATGATGGTCGTTTGGGAGAGATTATGATTACAACCTCGAAAGAGGGTGCGGCATGGAGATCTCTTCTGAATCAATTCGCAATTGCGGTGTCAATCGGACTACAATACGGTGTGCCTCTAGATGCATTCGTCAAGTCGTTCACTTTCCAGAAGTTCGATCCGAGCGGAATGGTAACCGGCGGTAGCGGCCGGGTTAAGATGTCGACTTCAATTGTCGATTACATATTCCGTGAATTGGCAATTCAATATCTAGAACGTGACGACCTAGCTCATGTCTCTGCTGAAGATATGGTATCAACATCAATCAGCAGACCTGAGCAAACAGAAGAGGGATTGGTAAGATCTCAAGGAGAAAAGAGAGACGTACAGTTGACTCTGAATGCAGTTGCTCCATCTGAGGATGAAGATTCTCGAATACGCAGGATGGCTCGTGAGCGCGGATTCACTGGAGATATCTGCGATGATTGTGGAAGTAGTCAGATGGTTCGCAATGGTACTTGCCTGAAGTGCAATGCCTGCGGTGCCACGACTGGTTGTTCCTGATTTCCTACAGTAATTGGTAGGCCTCTGGACTTCTCATCTCGATCCAGTTTGCCAACTTATCGAAAGATTCTGGGTTGGCTTGCTTGATAGTTTCACAAGTTGTTTGGAATGCTTCGGGAGAAACTCTAGCCTGCTCGACAATCAGATTTCCTACTCTAGAGCGACCAATTTCCGAAGAAGAAAGCCATGCTGAGGAAAGAAGTTGGGCCGGATCTATTGGGTTAGTTGATAGATAGTCTCGAAGACCTGATTCGACTAGCCTTTGTGTTGCTTTTTGGTTGCCTTTAGCAAGAATCGATTCTGCCCTTCCAATGAATTCTTCTTCGGAGAAGCGGGCTAATCCTCCTACAAATGAGGCGCAGAGTGCCTGGATTGATTCATCCGTTTCAGAGGATAGTCGGTCCGCCAACGTAAGAGCAAGTGTTGCTTCTTGAGTATGGATTCGAGAGAGATTTTCTGCCACCGTTCTTCTAGTGCCTACTGAGCGATGATCTGCAGATGCGACGAGAATATCTGTTGCTTCTTCCGGCGAATGTGATAACATCTGTAATCCTGCTCGTACATACGGGCTGCTGTCATCTTCAGTTTGTCCGAGAGCATCAATCACTCGGGAAGGGATTGCTAATGTCGGGCAGAGAAGTAATGAAACGGAAAGATTTTCCAACCATTTTGGCAGAATCTTCGCTGAAGATTCTGGTTTCATCGATAGCGTGTCGAGAATTGTGGTTGCGGCCATTACACCCGCAGGGTGAGGAGGAAGCGGATTGTTTGTCGACATCTCTGGAGACCATGCAATTTGATGATGGCCTGCAACATTCGAATATGGTAAATTTCCAGGAGTGACGGCATAGGCTATTGCTTCAAGCAAATAGTAGCAATCATCTCTAGAAACTTCTGTTCCACCCAATGCTAGACCTACTAGCAAACTCGACCCGAGATACCATCTATCTGTATCTGGTACATTCTCATCTAATGCCACCGCTAACCAGTCTCTAACCTGAAGCGCCAGTACTCTCTCTGCAATTGTATCCGAGTTGGATGCCAGCCATTCTGATTCTGATTCTGTTGGATCTATTGAGCGACGGACATGGTCTGGTAAATGTATCTCGCAAACTTCTGCTAATCGCATATTGAATCCTTGACGGTCGATTGCGAAGATTCCCGCCGCCTGCCGAACCAAAGACTGAGAAGAGGCAGGGGGAATGGCGGGGAAATCCGGTAATTCTAGAGGAGGATTAGGTAGCGGTGCAATCTCAAACGCTTCACGCACCGCTTCCTTGAGCCTTTCATCGGTTTTCTGCCAGACTAAGGCACTGCCTTCCCGTCTGGCCATTTGGACCGACTCAAATCTCTAGTTCGATGTTCAGGTTCTGGATAAGTTCCTTGTACCTATTTCGGATTGTAACCTCAGTAACACCAGCCACTTCAGCAACCTCTCGCTGAGTTCTGCGCTTACCACAAAGAACCGATGCGATGTAGATGATTGAAGCCGCAATACCAGTTGGTCCTCGGCCGCTGGTTAGTTCCTTTTCTTGGGCCTTCTGAATCAGTTCGTATGCCTTGGCTTGTACCTCGGCATCCAGGTCAAGACCTGAACAGAATCGAGGAATATAATCCTCAGGCTTGGTTGGTGGAATCTTCATCTTCAATTCACGAACCATGAATCTGTATGTACGACCAATTTCCTTTCTACCGGTTCTGCTAGCATCGCCGATTTCGTCGAGAGTGCGTGGATTGTTGCACTGGCGACAAGCAGCATACAGAGAAGCGGCTGCTACACCTTCAATCGAGCGACCGCGAATGAGTCTCTTCTCTACAGCTTTCTTGTAATTTACAGCCGCAGTCTCACGGATACTCTTTGGAAGATCTAGTCGGCTTGCCATTCTATCTAATTCAGCAAGAGCCATTGCAAGGTTGCGTTCTGTTGCATTACTTACTCGAGATCGCTTCTGCCACTTTCTCATTCGGTAGAACTGCGAGCGGTATCTGGAAGAGATTGTCTTCCCAGAATAGTCTTTGTTCTGCCAATCAATATCGGTTGAGAGACCTTTGTCGTGAAGCATTACGGTCATCGGAGCACCAGTACGTGCACGCTGGTCTCCTTGCTCGGGACTAAACACACGCCATTCGGCCCCCTGATCGATAACCTTGTCTTCAAGGACAAGCCCACAATCATCACAGACAACCTCTCCACGAGTTTCGTCTCGATTCAAATTCCTTGAACCGCATTCATCACACTTGACAATGTCCTCAACAAGATACTCTGACATCTCTTAATCACCCCTTTCGACCCGAAAGGTAAAATATTCGCAATGAACTTCCTATTTAAACCTTAGAGGGATTACAAATTGCCCCTAAGTGAAGGTCTGCAAGCCTGCTTTTACTTGCACCAATGGTGAAATAGCAACAGACCTTGGGGTTAGACAAGCGAGAGGTGTTGGTATGCAGTCTTGGCCTCCTTCCAAAGTCAGCCTTAGCCCAAACAAAAGGGTTCTATTTTTGACAAAAGACTTGGACTTGATTCGAAAACAACTGTATGAAGGTCTCAATTTAAGCATGGAAGATTTGTCCGTCGACGACTTACTAGACGATATCAACACTGATGTAATGACTCCGGCTTGGGTGTGTTTTGATCACGACCCGGCAATACTAGCAGAGAATGCATACGCGGGACTTCTGCAGGAAGGTAGTCGTGTCTTTGAGTCGCGAGCATTGATGGATGGTGGATTCGAGGTAATTGTCAGCGGCCATCGAAAAGGAACTGGAAGTAGTAGAGAGACGGCCGCACAATGTGAGAGATGGTCAGGAATTAGAATTGTCATCGCCGCATCCTTTGCTCCTATTCACGAGAGGAATAATATCAATCTGGGACAGTTAATGGGTGACCATGCAATGCTTGAACGCCTACAGAATGGAGAAAGCATTGACCTAGAAGAGTTCACAGGCAAATACGACCCAGTGACCAAACTAATAGTAGAGAATGGTGGAATCTTTCCGTTCGCTAAGAAGATGAAGGCTGGCGATGTTGAATTGCCTGCAGTAAGTAGTGAGCATGTTCCTATGACGATGGCTGAGAAGATGATTTCCAACAAATTGCTCGGGCAGAATGGTGTACGTGGTTATGTCAAGCCCGGAGATGCAGTGCTTGCGCAAGTCGATGGCGGATATTCACACGAATTTACTACCGCTCAAGTTCACAACTTCCTAGCTGCTGAATATGGCGAAGATTATTCATTACCTAATCCGCCAAAATTTGCAGTCTTTGAAGACCATCTGTTGTACGCAACGGGAGTTGCAAGGTTCGCTCGATTTGAGGACAAGATTCAGACCTTGCGCGATTTGCAAGTCGCTTTCCAGCAGCACACAGGAGTACGAGATTATTCCGCAGTGAATGGAGTTAGTCCCGGTATTTGTCACCAAGTTGCTCGAGAGGAGTTTATCGATGTCGGTGATTTCATTCAAGCTACAGATAGTCACACCTGCATGGGCGGTGCGAGCAATGCTCTGACTTACGGAGTTGGTTCAACTGAGTACGCTAACTTAGTGCACAATCAATTCGCATTCGTAAAAGTTCCAGAGAGTATTCGATTCGAATTAGTCGGAAGTCTAGACCCGGGTTGTACTGCGAAGGATGTAATTCTGCATATCCTTTGGAAGTACGCTGCACAGTCGGACACCCTTGACCGTTCAATGGAATTCGGTGGCCCCGGATTAGCATCTCTTTCGATGGATGAAAGAGCAACTCTTTGCAATATGGCAACAGAGTGTTCAGCGAAGACAGGAATTTGTGAGCCGGATGATTTGACCGTTGAGTGGTTAATGGCAAGACGTCAGGATTTGACTGAAGATGAGATCCGTTCTACCTTTGTTCTTCCTGATGAGAATGCCGTTTACCACGGGGGTGTACATACGATTGATTTGTCCTCAATTCGACCTATGGTAGCACACCCCGGAGATCCTGATGCAGGAATCCCATCCGACCCAACAAACGGAGCATACATCGAAGACCTAGGAGATGTCGAGATTGATATTGCATACGCTGGCTCATGTACAGCAGGTAAGGACGATGATTTCGCTTACTACGCAATGGTTACCAAGGCGGCTCTAGATGCTGGATTAACAGTAGCGGATGATGTTGATTGTTACATTCAATTTGGCTCAAAGGCTGTCAAAGATTTGTCAGCGCGCAATGGGTGGAGCGAGCTGTTTGAGCGCGCTGGTGTAAAACTAATCGATCCTGGATGTGGAGCTTGTATTGGCGCTGGGCCGGGGGTTTCTGATCTAGAAGAACAAGTTACAGTATCAGCGATAAATCGTAATTTCCAAGGTCGCTCTGGACCAGGGAAATTGTACCTAGCAAGCCCTCTGACTGTAATGGCTAGTGCATTCACTGGAAAGATTACTGCCTGGCATCCAAATTTGTTTGAACAGAGTTAAAGGCCCTAAGCACTCGGGCGACCTCGACCACAAGCAGGCCCCTAGTCATACGGACTATGGGAGGACCTGAAGGGGGTAGTCGCGATGGCAGATGCAGAGAATATTGCAAGTAAACAAAAGCAGATTTCGATTAGTGAATTCTTCGAGAAGAATAAGCATTTCCTAGGCTTCGACACCCTTCAAAGAGCAGTGATTACGGCCGTCAAGGAAGCGGTTGATAACTCACTTGATGCTTGTGAAGAAGCTAGAATTCTACCAACCATCAAGGTCGAGATAAACAAACTCAAAGGTGACAAACTGGAATTAATTTGCCAGGATAATGGGCCTGGTATCCCTAGAGATTCCGTTGAGAATGTGTTTGGAAAATTCCTGCTTGGTTCTCGTTTCCATGCAATAAGACAAACTCGTGGTCAGCAAGGAATTGGGATTACAGGAGTGGTGATGTACAGTCAATTGACAACTGGCTCAAAGACCCATGTAATTTCGAAAATCAAGTCTGATAGTTCGGCTGTACACGTTGATCTTGGTCTAGACACTAGGAAAAACAAGGCCACCAAATCTAATGAAATTAGAGATGTTTGGTTTGAGGATGGTGAGGAGGTTGTAAGCGGCCTCAAAATAAAAACCGTGATGAAGGCAAAATATCAGCGAGGAAGACAATCCGTTCACCAATATCTCCGTATGACGAGTATTGTCAATCCTCACGCTACAATCCAACTAATCGTGCGTGATACCGATGGAGAAATAATTGATCAGGGCCATTGGATAAGAACCACAGAAAAATTACCAAGAGTGGTTGAGGAAATCAAGCCTCATCCACACGGGATTCATCTTGGACAACTTCAGAGGATGCTGAAAGAGGCGGACGAAAGAAAGCTCACTTCCTTCCTCAGGCACAACTTCTCGGGAGTTAGTATGAGGGCCGCAAAAGAAATTCTGGGCAAGGCGGAATTAGAGGAAGGAAGAACTCCCGTTAGAATCAAGGCTGATGAAGCGCAAGCAATGTTAGATTCGTTTCAAGAAGTAAAATTACTAGCACCTCCAACCGATTGTCTCTCTCCTATCGAAGAGATTCTAATCAAAAAGGGACTTTCGAAAGCAATTGATTCTAGATTCGCCTCGACAGTTACGCGTAAGCCCGCGGTGAGTCAAGGAAATCCGTTCCAAATCGAAGTGGGTCTTGTTTTCGGAGGAGATTTGGCCGCCGATGGACCGATTGAAGTGCTGCGATTTGCAAATCGAGTTCCTCTGATGTACCAGCAAGGTGGTTGTCTTTTGACAAAGGCACTCGAGTCTGTTGATTGGAAGAGATACGGACTAGATCACCCCGGTGGAAAAGGTCTGCCTAAAGGCCCCGCCGCAGTATTGATTCATCTTGCTTCCACTAACGTCCAATTTACTAGTGAAGCTAAGGAAGCGGTTTCAGACAATGAAGAGGTATTCGAAGAAATCCGTAAGGCTATGCTAGAGGTCGGTAGAGGTCTGAAAAATCATTTGAAGAAGAGTAAACAAAGAAAGAAGGCTCAAGAAAAGTTTGACCTTATCAATATCATATTACCCGAAATATCGAGAAAATCCAGTGAAATGTTGGATAGAGAAGAGCCTGACTTATCTCCAGTCATCACTCGTATAATGAATGCGGTATTCCTTGAAGACGAAGTGACTTGGGATAACGACACCAAACAGAATGTTTGTTCAGTTACGATTTACAACTACACTGCAAGAGCTCGGGCCTATACAATACTAGCAAAATGGCCGGAAGGTGAGGGTGTTAAAATGGCTGAAAATCCTCGTGGTGGAAGAAAGGAAACTAACGGCTTGTGGGCTTGGAGATTGGATACTCTCAATCCGGGTGAATCTGCTGAAATACGATTTACAGTCGAGGGTCTAACAAAGGGTGATTGGAATGAAACGGATATCTTCTTCCGTGGAAATGGTGACATAATTGGTGCTAACAAAATTGATGAGAAATTACTCGATGAAATGCGTAAAGTCGAGGCCTTAGCGGTTGCCGAAGCTGAACATTCGAAGTCCGATGGCATTGGATCAATGGAGAGGGTTCTAGACAGGGCCGAACCTGTTGAGGGTTTTCAGGAGAACCCCAGTGAAGATTTGACTGAACCAGCTGTTCCAATTGCCGAAGTGATTCCCGCCGAAGATGAAGATTGGTTTGGTATGAGGGATGGTGGTGCTGAATGAGTGCGAACGGATATACAAAGGAACAGGTAATCGAAGCCCTACACGGCATCGCTGGTGAAATGCACAACAAGATGCTCAAGGGAGAGCCTCCAACGATGACATTGCCTGTCAGAACAAAGCAGAACATTTCATTTGATTCAAAACTCGGGGTTTACAAATACGGTAAGAAGAAGTCTACTCGAGACGCAACCTCGCTCGGGAGTGCAAGACAATTATTGCGCGCACTGCATGTTACAGAATTTATCGAGAAGATGATTGAGGATGGGAAATCCTCGACATTGAGAGAAATGTACTACATCTCAGAAGGATGGGGGCATGGGAAATTTGGTTCCCAAAATGAAAGTAACAATTTGGCTGAAGATTTGGAAATCGTAACCAAATGTATGAGAGAGGATTTCAAACTTAGGCCTGAAGAAGATGGTGCTAGAATCATTGGGAATATTACCTTTGAAGAAAGGAATCGCCGAGGCGAATGGATGCGGATAAATTGCAGAGATGATGTTGGTGATTCTGGATATGGGGTTCCATACAATGTCGAGGCTGAAAAATTACGCTTAATCGAGCACGATGTTGACTTTGTAATGGCCATAGAGACTGGTGGTATGTTCGACAGACTAGTTGAGAATGGATTCGATGAGTCGGCTAGATGCGCTCTAGTTCATCTGAAAGGGCAACCTGCACGCTCTACTAGAAGGATTATCAAAAGAATGAATGAAGAATGGCAGATTCCAATAATTGTATTCGCTGACGGTGACCCTTGGTCTTACAGAATTTATGCTTCGATAGCCTATGGAGCAATCAAAACCGCTCATATTTCTGAATACTTAGCGACCCCTAGCGCTGACTACATCGGAATTAGAGCGGGGGATATTGATGCATACGATCTTCCGGCGGACGATTTAACAAGTAAAGATATTCAAGCATTGAATGCTGAGTTAACCGATCCAAGATTTGCAGATGGTGATTGGCAAGAAGAAATCAATTTGATGCTCGAGATAGGGAAGAAGGCTGAGCAGCAGTCTCTTGCGAAATACGGTTTAGATTTCGTGACTGAAACATATTTGCCCGAAAAATTAGCAGAATTAGGTTACAATATCGGAATGTGATGGACTAATCATCAAATGTGAGTGCTCACTGAGTACGATGTGGCTGTGAACTTCCGGCGGATTGCCAAGTGGACTTCTGCAATCTCTGTGCTGTTGCTACTCGCATTCATGGTACTCTTACCAAGTGCCTACGAGAAGATGGAGCCAATGCTAGATCCTGAACAGCAAAATGTAGCTCGACTTGAATCTGGAGGGAGTTCCTCTGTAGATTTCCAAGAGGGGCACGTCTATGTTGCACTAAGGCTAAGTGAAGGCGGAGACCCAAGTGCAGATTTACGATTAATCGATGAGCAAGGGGAAGAATTCTCTGGAGATCCCCCGAGTAGACTACATGGTGAAAGATTGGTGAATGGAACTTCATATTCTCCGGTTAGGGTATATTGCTTCCCCACTGGATGTGAAAATGGCACATACACACTGCATAATGATGGTGACTCAGTATTATGGTTAGTAGATGATACTGCTTCTGATGGTGAATTTTTGACTGAACCTTTGATTTTAACTGCATTCGCTACCTGTTGCTTAGGTATAATGAGTGGAATAATTGCTCTGATTTTTGCAATATTGATGCTAGCAAATAAATCAAGTAAGGATGGAAAACAAGTAAGCGGTCTCGTTATTGATGGAAAGGTAATGACTACTGATGAGCTCTATCACACTTATCGGGAGCAGAGTAACGATACTTCTGATGTCCCAGAACCATTTGTCAGAAATCCCTCAATTACCCAGACTGTCGAGCCTCATTCTGAAGAAAATTTGTCAGAAATTCAAGAAGACGAGACTAATGATGATTGGAAGGGCTGGGACGAAGGTTGATCGAAATCTGCCAATTTCAAAATACACTCGGGTTTTTATCCCCCCCTCCACTACACAACCTTGGGTTGGTAAGTCGTGGTGGACTTCGATGAGGCTCTCAACATCCTTGAAAACAAGGCACGTCGAGTCATTCTGAAGCATCTCGCAAAGGAGCCACACTACCCTTTGCAGCTTTCCGAATTGTTGGACATTAGTCAACAAGCCGTGGTAAAGCACCTCAGAGTTTTGGAAGAAGCTGGGTTCGTTGATTCTGAGAAAGTCCCCTCTGTCAAAGGCGGGCCTCCGAAGAAAATGTACACCGTCAATCAATCATTTTCACTAAGGCTTGATTTGGGGCCTAATCTATTCCGCGCAGAACATAGAACTATGCCTAAAGGCGGTCCAATTCGATTGTCCTCAAATCTACCAGGAGATTTAGACTCGGTAGTAGAAAATATCGGCACTCGCCGACGACTTCCATTGGTCGAGGCCATGTCTATGCTTTCCGATATGGACAAAGCGCTTGAGAGAATAGACGAACAAAGAGATGCGGTTATCGCGTTACATCAGCAGGTTATGCAGAAAGTTGCCCCAACCATTGATGAATCATCTGAGACTTATGAGGAAAGGCAACTTGCTCATGCTATGCTAAATCATCCAAGAAGGCCTTTGGATCTAGATTTGTTTTCTCAGGGGCTTCGTATCCAATCAATGGATGCTGAAGTTATGATGGAAGGACTTCGGGAAAGACTTCTACGTGACTTCGCCACAAGCACGGGCAGCCTAGTGGCTGCTCGTGAGGGCACACCACTACCGTGGTGGCTAGCTCGCTAATTCTAATCAGAATACTTGGTCGTCATCGCTTAGGTTAGCCATCAAGCTGCTCTTTTCCGCGAAGCGAGTCAGAGCCTCCATTCTGCGTCCATACATGACGACTCCAGCAACCCACATCAGAGCAATTGTTGCACCTAGGATGATTGCTGGGACTGAATACTGAGCGACTACCTCAACTCCTAGGTCAAGTGCTCCCCAGTTCGAACCCATTTCTCCACCAGGAACGGACATTATGTTGTTGTCTTCATTAGATTCAACGATATTATTGTCTGGGTCGACAACAACAATCACATCATGAGTTCCCGCCTTCACTAGGTAAAGAAGTGTAATCTTCGGAGGAGAATCTTCTCCACTTCTTCCAACAGGCATTACCGCCTCGATTAGTTGTCTGTAGGCTACGTTTTCCTCTAAGCAACCATTCTTCTCAATCGACCTCTTTGATTGATCGACACATAGAATGATGTTGACATCTGTAGCGTGTATGTTTCCAATGTTCCTTATTTCTACAGTTACAGGCAACATTTCTCCGACCTTGGCTTTAGTTGAGTCAACGTCGACATCCACAATTTCAAGATCAGGAGCTCTCAATCGAAGCTCAAGGATTTGCTCATTAGTGTCACAGAATGGTCGAGCAAGGTCTGGTATACCATCTTCATTTTGATCGATAGTACAGGAATCGTCCCAAATTGGAGTCTCATCGTGGTCGCCTTCGATTTCTGACGAGCCAAATGCGGATAGTACCTTTATTCCGATTTGGCGATCTTGTAGTGTCGCTCCTGGATCTATTTCGATTATTGCGACTAATTGTAGGGTAGTGTATGCAGGCATTACTGGAAGCATCACCGTTCCTGCAGAAGTTCCCACAGCAGTCACATAGCAGTCTTCTGTTGGGATATCTTGACCAACGGTCAATTGAATACATGGTCGCTCTATTGGGAACTCTGTATCGAATCCTTCTATCAAAGCATAATTGATGTTCCAACCGCTGAGAGTGTTCATTCCAGGAACTGGGTCCCAACCGGCTGAGTTCTCTGTGTGGTTGTGGATCGATGGATGATCATCGACGTTTCCAAAGTTACTGACATTCATTGTGAATCTTACAGTTCTACCTGGTGCGGTAGTTTTGATTTTCGATTCAATCGCTGGATCTAATTCTATTCTCATATCGTGGAATTCCACGACTTCGACATTCAGAACAATTGTGTCTCTCAATTTGGTACCATCATACGGTTCCTCACTCAATACATCGAGACGAACTGTGTATTCCCCTGCGTAAGTCTTCTCCGGGATATTAATGTAAATCGGCACTTCTTGTGATGAGTCTCTTTCGAGCTCTTCGAAGGTTACTCTAGGGATTTCGATATCCCATACTGCTGAGCCTCCATTTGAGTCGGTAATCGAATTTACAGCAATGTCAAATCTGTCAGGCCCATTGCCTGTGTTCTCAATCGTAGTGTCCAATTGGAAAGATTCTCCAGGGTGTAATTCGAGATTGGTTTGTGGAACTGTTGCGTCTATGTCGTAGACTTGGATTACATTTGTTTGTAACACAACAGAGTCTCTGACCTTTGGTGCACCTTCTAAATTCGCCTTAACCGTGACTGCTTCACCAAGACCCGCGGTTGCATTGTACGGGGCGCACATTATTGCAGTTACAGTGTATGGTGTGTCAATAACGCCCCAATATCTCGGATCATTATCTGCTATTCCGTTACCTCCGGGTGCACCTTCAAAATCTAGGTCGACTACCCAGTTATCAAAACGCCATGTTGATTCAGAAATCTCAGATGGCCTTTCATCAGGGCCGCCTGGGGTAGTAAATTCAAGCCAACCAGGTGTGTAGTGTTTAGTGACAGCTATGTCAAATTGGGAACATTCTCCAGGCAGAACATCTTGTTTTGTTTCACCAACATTGAAGATAATATTTCCAGAACTTCTTATCGATACATTAACCCACAACTCGAGTACATCAAAAGTCCCTCTATCTATCGATAATACTGGTTCTCCAGTAGACCAGCCTTTCAGATAAATGACGAATGTACCTGGTTCTTGAGAGGTTGGAACGCTAACTTGTAAGTTGCGTGTCACCGATTGAGTTGGATCGAGTGAAAGCGATGTTGGGAAGGAAATGCCCCAACCGAAAGGTAAGCCCCATTCCGTTTGGCCTTCGTGAGTTGTTGGGTCGTAGAATGCAAACGTATCGTATACATTCCCTGTATTCGTTACAGTAATTGAGAAGATTGCTGATTGACCCTGTTCTACGTCTACCTGATAATGACTGGTGTCGAGGTTAATTCCATGGACTACGTCCATCAGAGTCAACGTAAGTCTCTCATCATTAATCGCTGGATCCTTGTTAGAGACGACACTAACAGTGATTGCTGCTAGTTCATCTTCGTTGGCCTGATAGATGGTTGGCGCTCGAACGCGCATGTATACTGGCACTACATCTCCACCACGAAGGAATACTGGTGTTGAGTCGAAAATTGGTGTGTGATTGGTGGAAAAGAACAAGGTTACAGTCCAATTATTTGGTACACCAAGCAAACTTACCTGGTAAGTATCCGCAACAAGTTCTGCCGGCCCCGGAGTGGGGTTTGAGATCGTCATGTTGTAAGTGGTCTGCTGACCCGGTTCAATGGTGTGATAGAATGTCTCGTCATCCGCTAAATCCACCGATACCAGTCCTGTTAGTACATGTACGTAGCACAGAGTGTATCTTCCTTGGTTGTTGTTTTCGTCACAACGGTTTGTATCAGACCAAGCGATGTGCACTCCACTACCTAGATCATTAGCGAATGCAGGTGGCTGTCCTAGATCTGGAGCATAAGGTGAGTTAGGACCTAACTTATCTGAATCCCAAAATGAGATTTCGTGAAGTTCCCATGGCTCAATTATTCCGGATGCCAATGAGTTGAGAGGGAAACCATTCGGATGGGCATCATTTGTGTGATTTAGGCGAGTGTACATTATTGTCTCGCCCTGAGTCTCATTTCCATTGTCAAGCCATGTAATGTGGACGTTGTCAAAGGAATCGGTTAGGATTTCTGGCATGTGGGAATTTGCACCAAATGGCCTTTGGCTGTCTATGTTATTCAAGCCCTCAACCGTTGATATCGCAGAGTCCGTTATTTGCTTTATTCCATAGGATGGTAGTCCAGAAGGAGCTCCGTCCCAAGCTGCAGAGCCACGAAGTCTTAGCCTGGTGTAGTAAATCTCGTAGTTGACATCTATGTCGAATCCATAAGCCCGGCCGTCCATCCATGCAATGTGTGTGTTTCCTGAAGTATCGATTGCAATTGAGGGGTGTAGACTGAACGCGTCCTGAAGGGTGATTCGAGTGTCATTTACGACAACTAAGTGACCATATCCCAATTGGTCAGTAGATGGTCCGATATCCTCTACATACTGATTATTGATTACGGTAGTTCCGGATGTTCCCTTTATCCAACCAGGAGGAGGGTTTTCCAGTACAGAATATGGATCAAGGATTGTCAAAAATATCTCACGAGAATTATTAGTTGCAAGATACACTAGCGCTTCGACCATTTGTTGAAGTTCGCTTGCACTACCTGAGGAGGTAGGGAAGCTGTACATCTTTCCGCCTGCATCTGTGTTCCTTAGTGTCGAGCCTGGGCAGGTTCTTGTCCCTACTGAGACGAATCCGTTTGGACACTGGGCAAGGTCTTGCATGTGAGATCCTACTTCTGTAGAGCCTTGGCCCCAACCTGCGGCTAACAGCGGTACAGGAACGACTCCTGCCTCTACACAAGCATCGTGTGCCTCATTGATACTTTGAATATCATCAGAGGCCTGTGCTGGATCCCCTCCGTATGGGCCTTCGTCTGAAATTGGAATTACAATCTTGGTTGCATTCGGATTCCATCTGTGATCCAACTGTGTTGGTGGGTTTGCTGCATTACCCATGCGCCCTTGCGCATCTCTCCAAGATAGGCAGGCCCAAGTTGTACCTGGACCCCAGAATTCCGAGTAATATCCTCCGTCTTGAGGAAGGTTCGTTGCTTGGCCATCATAGACTACCTCGGTTAGATATCGAATACCGCCAGAATCGTCTAACGGAGTCTGGCCTAAGTGTGTAGTGCGTGGCCCTTGGCTTCCAGAGCCTCCTGTTTGGTATGCAGTAGCACAGTTACCGGAGGTGGCTGCTGATGGCCAGTTTCCACTGAGTGCATAGAGTGTTTCGAATACGGTGATGTTACCGTCTTCGAGCATTGGCTTCAGTCCTTGGAATGCGCCCCCACTAGCGAAGTTTCCTCCATAGAAAACGACGCACATGTCGGCCCATTCAGTGTTCATCGAGCCTGATGTATCGATTGGTGCCACCATCTCTACCTTACCGCCGCGGGTGTCGTCCCAGACTATCTGTACGAAATCATCAGCATCGATTGCAATATCTGGGTGGCCCTTGTGTCCGATAATTGGAGTCAGGAGTGTGTTTCCTATTGCAACAATTGCTTGGCGGCCTGGACGATCAATTTCCAGCATTGAGTAGTAAATCTGGGGCTGTTGGTAAAATTTGTCGAGTGGTTCGTAGGAATCTTCCCAAACTATGTGTGGATTGTTCTTAGAGTCTACAGCTACAGCAGGCCAATCACGATTCTGTTGGTGGCTGGCTATTTCTTCGTCATTGATTATCGAAAGTACGGCATCTAAACCCGCGCTACCGTCTTGGTCGTCTTGGGACGGATCTAAGAGGGTGTAGAATATTGTCCATTGACCTGATTTATCTGTCCAAACAATGTGAACATTGTCAGCATGATCTACGGCGATATCTGGATGATTAGCACGGTGTGTGCCAGGATTGGAGATCTGAGTTTCATCGATTAGAACTTCGCCTCTAGGGTCGAGCATTTTGTAGTACAGATGTTGGGTGTTTCTACTCCATACGAAGTGCGTGTTACCCATTGAGTCGGCATCCATTGCAACCATTCTGTCATTGTGAGTTCCACTCGCGACTATTTGTATCGCATCTGTTACAACTATCTCGCTTCCTTCTGCTCTATCTGAGAATTCTAACGTAGCAAACAGGCTCATCACCATGATGAGAACCAGTGTCATACTACTCCTTACCTTCTTTGTCTCCATCTCATTCCCTCCAGCATTGCTGCTACAACAATACTTGTTGGTTTCTTTGAATACTTAACCTACACGCTCACGCGTCATCCATTCACCCTAGTACAAACAGGAAATTTCGTCCCATTCTTGTGAAGATTCAAACCCAATCCGCGGGGTCGAATTCGCTCCCGAAGCCGCCTGTCTCGTCGGTATCGATTGAGTGGCTTTTCGGTTCATTCTTTGGGGGCTTGGCTGTACTTTGTTTGGCTTTCTTTGCTTCCCAATCATCGACCTTGCCGGGTTTACCAATCCCCTTTCCATAGGCGTACTTCACTTGATGAATTAGTTCCAGTTTGGAAAGCCACACACTTCTCATTGTCTGCATAAATTCATTCTGGCTTAGACCATCAAACCATATTGGTCTTGAAAGATTGAATGCCTGTAATGGACCTGGTAAATCGTCCTTTGGCTTTCCAACGTGGAGGACCCAATCAAGGTTAGAACGGGTCAGTTGGATTCTAGTGTCATGAAGCCATTTCTCCCAAGCATCAGGGTCTTCTTTTCCATGTTCTCGCATCTCGTTTTGTTGCCCCTCATCTACTCTAGTAATCGAGTATACTAGGACTAAATCGCGGTTCTTTGGAATTACCACATTGAAGACGTGTCCTTGTTTCGTTGGTGGGTATTTTACATGCAGATGAATGAGTGCCTGAGCATCTGTAACTTCTCTAGATTCCAGTTTCTCTCTGGCTAGCCAATCCTTAACCGCACTAGCCGCCGACTTGCCATCCATCAATAGGGGCTATTGGATGTCCTATTTGAGAGCGCCGAGTCTGAAAGATATATTTTCTACGAGTTCGTGAAATCTATCTCCCTCGCTACTCTTACTCAGTTTCACACGACGCGATGCAGTTGTAGAATCCGCCCACAAATCATAGCCGGTTAATGCGATTGAGGCGGCCAGATAAAAGGCGAGCATGAGCAAAATGAATGTGTACAGGGTCACTAATTGTAGCGATATGCCTGCGTATAGATAGGTGCCCAACAATGCCACAGGGGGCCAGAAAAATATCGGTGAAAACATTCCTGCAAGCATGAAGTAAGTCGTCCGAGAGTCCAATCCCTCGTCACTACCTTCGGCCATGTATTTTGCAAGACCCCATTGTGGCCCTGATGAAGGAAGAGTGATTGGCAAGGTGGAAACAATCAGGAGTGCCCCAAGAAGCCCCAAGAGATGTTCTGAAATCGATTTGCCCCGTAAGCGATTTGAAGGATCTAGAGATGTGGCATACAAGTCATTTTTGTGGAGAATTTCAGCGGCTTCTTTTGCTTGATTAATCATCGGGTTATTTTCTTCTCTACCAATACTTTCTCTGACTTCTCTAGTGGCTCGGACTTCCTCAGCCAACGTCGTAAGCGGAGTTTTGGTCTTGTTTGCGCCAATATGGGCCAATAGTTTCCACGAACGGAAAGTTTCCCAATCGGGCGCATCGGGAGTCATTGGAGATAATACATCGAATATTCGATCCCGTAATTTTCTGGTTTCTTCATAGCTTGGCTCAACCCATTCCCCTGAAACTAGACGAGTACGATCTTCAGCCGAGTATGTCGATGGTATCTCAATAGATTCACCAAACTCTACGTAATTGTCAGTTCGTAGCCAATGATGAGTTCGCCAATGTAAACCAACGGTTTGGATTACTGGCGCAGGTAAGCCCTTCTCGTCTGCAATAGCAGCAGAAGCGAGAGCAGCACGTGATGATCCTGTTCGTAATGCATGGAGTTTGCTGTCTTGATGTGACTTACCCTCTGGCATAACAACAGCAGAATGACCAGTTGCTAGACAAGAGGCCACTGTCAACATACCTCTGTCGTTGATGTATCTAGCAAAATCGGCATCTACAACTCCTGCCTCCAACTCTGCACGGCGGAGAACAGGTTGCGTTCCAAATCTTCTCACCCACCATCCGATTACTGGGCGGGTGGTCAAATCATGACGACCTAGTGAAATCATTCGTTTATTTTGTGCCCGAACAATTACCATGGGGTCAATTAGGCCATTGATGTGGGTTGCAACATAGATAGCACCTCCATCTGCAGGAGGGGTTGGATCGGCATCATATCTTCTGAAAATTGCCTTATTTCCCAATTCAAACATCAAATCTAGTGCTAGTTGAGCCCATCTCTTTCCAGGATGCTTTCCTTCGTGATTGTATGGAACTCGAGTCAGTTTATCTCGCTTCAATCTAGTCGCGCTTTCTGACAACTCTGGGAGTATCTCAGGCGCGCCTTCTGAGTCCGACACGAGGTTTCGGAGGATGCAGGGGGTTGAGAATACACCGATTCTACTCTGTGGCAGCTGATATGCTTTCAGCGAGAGTTTTTGCGTCGTCATGGTCTATCTTTCCATGTTCCCAAAGGAAAGAGTGAGTTGAGTCTGGATATCGTGGTATTATGTGGATATGAACATGGGCGACTGACATCCCTGCCTCATGCCCGTTGTTTTGGATTAGGTTGTAAGCTGTGGCTCCAGTCGCCTTGAGTACTGCTCTGCTTACTATCGGTAAAGCCCTGCCAAGAGCCGCGGCGGAATCTAGACTCAATTGATCCATGGAAGGTGCTGGTTCTTTTGGAATGACCAATGTATGTCCTCTTGTGAGGGGTTGTATGTCTAGGAAAGCAATGATTAGTTCGTCTTCGTACACCTTGTGACAGGGTAATTCACCGTTGATTATGCGTGTGAAGATTGTTGGTTCTCCACTCATTACATGACCTCAAGATTTGGCAATCTTTTCTGCCAACGTTAGCATTCCCTGTAGATTCAGGGCTGAACACATCTCGGTATTCATGACAGTTGATTGATCGGTTACTTTGATTCCATTTTTCTTCATTTCAGAGATAGCATCAGCTGCGGCCTTGAGGGAAGATTCGTCTCTTGACCCGTTTGTACAAGATGCCATCACAGAGGATAGGGTAGCAGAAGCTTGTCCGACTGAAACCCCATTTCCTGATTTCAAAGTGTCCACTCTCTGTGAGGATTTTACAACTGCTTTCTCGACTAAAGTCGAGCCCCCAAAGGAGGCGTCTTTTACCCAAGCCCCAGCATGGCTTCCAGCGTGGTTTCCGCCTACTAAATCATCAAGCATTTGATTGCCCGGGAGAATCCCCTCTCCGTGCATACCATTGTGCGCAGAGCGCCCCGCAGCATAGAGCCCAGTTGCCCACTTCTTACCTCTAGAGAAGGTGACACGCCCATGCTCATCCACAGGGGCTCCTCCTGTGGTTGTTGCAATGCTTTTTGTTATTGGAATAACATCTCTGGATATATCCAGTCCTGTTCTGTCCTTGACTCTGTTTCGAGTGTTAGAGAACCAAGGCTTCGCATCAGATTCCAAGCCTCTCAAATCCAGAATGCAATCTTCTTCGCCAACTTCACTTGGGTCAACGTCCTCCCCGCTGGTTTTTCTAACTCTACCTCCAGCCCCTAGAACATCAATTGTGATGTTGAGATCTGTTCCCCTTACTGTAAGCGGGTGTGTTGGGTTATTTGCCATCCCGGCCAGAGACAGTCCGGCGGTTGCAATCAGTGCAGAACCCAATCCTGCCCCTCCTGATGGGCTCGACCAAATACCTTGGTGGCCTGATGTAGCGAGAATTACCGCTTTGGCTTGAATTCCGATTACCTCGCCAGAGTTTGAGTCATAAGCGGTCAACCCTCTGACTTGCTTTCCATCCATTACCAGGGACATGACTTGGATATCAGAACGTCGAACAACTCCTCTTTTCATCGCCTGTTCTTCTAGGATGCGAGTGATATTTCTTCCAGTTGCGTCTCCACAGCCGGTCATTCTTGGCATGCTGTGTCCTGCAACCTGACTAGCGTGAGGTAAACCACCCTCTCGGCGACGGAGTACCAACCCCCATCTTTCCAATTCGGCAAGGACGCTGAGAGCTTCTCCACAAACCCTTGCAGCTGCAACCTTGTCGGTTGATTCTCCACCTACAGCAATTGTGTCGTCGCGATGAGCGGATGAGCTTACTTCGTCTATGGAAACTGCAAGTCCAGCTAGATCTGTACCTGCCGTTCCCGCGCCAATTCCTGAGGATTCTAGAAGCAGAGGCGTTGTTCCAGCATCGGCTGCGGCAATAGCGGCTCTAAGCGCGGCTGGGCCCGAGCCGACGATGACTAGGTTCCAAGACTCCATGGTTCTCATCGTGGGCGAATCGTCTTTGCGACATGAAGATGACGCTCGGGGCTTCGCCCCGAAAATTGGACCTAATCTGCCAAGGCGAGGGCGATTCTCCGCACCTCGGATGCAGCGTCTGCCATTCTGTGACCCATGCTCTCAGGCTGAACTCCAGACGATAGTATGGTGGTTACTACAATTGATTCTATGGTCTCTCCTTCCTCATTTCTCAAGGTAACTTGCACTGGGTGTGGCCCGGATATCGAATCGGGCCACGCCAAGCCTATCCATAGTACGGTAGAGTTCGCTAGAAGGCGGCCAAAGGATTCCGTAAATTCGCCTCTCTGGTCGCCTATTGAGAATGACGAGCTAGGTTGTTCTGAGGCTTTGGCAAAGACACGAAGGGTCTGAAGTTCGGGTTCTCCATTGGCCGCTAGTATGTCGACTTCAATTGACTGATTCTTACCGGAGTGATTGTGTATCATGACGAAGAGATTTCCTTGCCCTTGGCCACATCGAGGAGGTAGATCTAGATCTAGTCTCCAAGATTCTTCAGTAAGACTTGGGTCGCCTCTGATGACTGAATCTTGTAATCGGTCAGTTAATCGGAAAAGACCTGGTTGCCAAGCCCTTGTATGAGCAAGCAATCGCCTAAGTGTGACCATGTTGAACTTAGAGGTTGAGGAAAATAGACCATCGATTGCCGAGACCTTGAAGACTCTGCGTGTTTCACTTAGTAGACCCTCCTCATCGAGCAAACCTAGGTGTTCCAGATGGATTGCTTCAAGCAGGTGTTCAACTGCTGACTCTGGGGTTTGGTCGCTACGAACATCATCGATTAGAGACTTTATCCAAATGTCCCAGTGACTGGCAGTTTCAGGATCCAAATGCGCCACCACAAGATCTGACAAGACTCTGTCGAGAGTACTATCGTGTAGTGTTGGTGCGTGCAAAGACAAAAGAGGAAAGGAATTCGACCGCATTGGAATTGATGATTCAAGTTGTTGAGTGTTGAAAGCCGATATTATGGAAAGTACAATGCAAGCACCCAAAACTAGCGAGCTCAGTGTTTCTCCCGCATCTAGATTCCAAAGTGAAGCCAGTGCGACAGTTGAAAGTATCGAACAAGAAACCCTTACTCTCTCTCGGATTCTTCTCTCATCAAGAGTGTTTAGAATACGTTCGACACCAGGGTATGAATTCATCGAGTGGAATCCTACTGCTCGTAAGCGAAGTCTGTCTCTTGCAGACATTCGAGCGAATGTTGCAGCAAATAAGGCAGGAATCAGACTGATGCTAAGTGCCACATGAAGCGCAATTGCTAATGGAAATGAGGCATATTCCCATCGAATAAGAAGCAGAGCGGTTGTTAACGGAGCAGAGAGTGATAACAGGGTACGCAACTGCGGTTGAGGTCTGCTTGTGGCAATTCTCACCCAAAACCTCCTACCTGCATCTCTAGCCTTAACTCTCAGGCTCAATGCCTGCTCTTGTCGCACCTGACGGTCGCTCTCCTTGGCGTAAGGAGTTGGGAGGCTGCGCTCACCCGCCATGTATGTCCGACGTCGAACATGGCTTGATTCTCTCGGCTCAATTTTGAGGTTCATACGGTGATTTTGAGACCCTTAGAGTTCTTGAGGGGGATGCGGTCGCCGGAGTGGGCGTGTAGCATAGCCTGGATAATGCACTGGCCTCCTAAGCCAGGGACCGCGGGTTCGAATCCTGCCGCGCCCGCCATTAACCGAAAGCAAGGCCGTGCTTTCTGCCAGAGGTTGCGGCCTTGTGTAGAAAATTTTCAAACGGTATTCTAGCATGCATTGTACTGCGAATTTGTGTATCACAAATTGCCAAAGCGGAGAGCAACTCTGAGCGGAGTTCGTCTGGAAGCGAAAGACGACGGCCTACGAGAACATCATGGAGTTGAGAAATAATGTCATCGGCATCTAATCCATGGTCGTTCATCAAGCGATCAATCTCTGCTATCGCCCCGCTCAAAACCTTGGAACGGCGTCCTCTTACATTCTCCCACCTCCATTCAACAACCCGACCGCGTAGTGCGAGTTCCAGAAGATGCCTTCCAGCTTGCAAAGTTGTTGCCTGAACCAAACGATGTACGGCGGACCGATCGTCCGTTAGATTTCGTGCATTCAGCATCTCCAATGTGAAGAGGGCTTTTCGTAAATTACCATCTGATACGTAGGCTAGATCTCCTAGTACGCCTTCATCTACAGAGAATTTTGCTGACTTAGCAATTGATTGCATTGTTTTGATTACTGTGTCTCTATCTGTGGAAGGGATGCGAATCATTTGGGTTCGAGAACGGATTGCGTCGATAAGTCTCGAAGGTGCTCGAGCAACAAGAATGAATCTACTTGCAACTCCGACAGTTTCCATCATTCGACGTAGGTATGCCTGTCTAATTCCTCCAAGATGGTCGGCATCTTCTATCACCAATAGTCGACTAACAGGGATTCTGCCTGGCTCGATTTCTAATTCTTCTCCGGCCGGAGCTATATCTCCTTCAGAGGCTGAAATGATTCCCCGATCGTATGCGTCCAGGCTCATACGGCCAGCCAATGTATCTGTGGAGCCCGCTCCAGTTGGCCTCAGAAATTCCTCAAATTTGGCCATTGCACCACGGGTGCGCATTAAGTCTCGAGCTTGCAAGATATGTGTGGTAGATTTCCATCCTGGACCTAGCATCTGGCGCGCCACCAATCGCCAAGAGGCTGTCTTTCCAACACCAGCAGGCCCTGTAATCAGAAGGTGCGGAGGTTCTAAGGACAAACTGGCGCTTCTCAGTGACTCGCGGACACTTGTCGGGACCGCTAAGTCATCGAAAGTACGCGGAGCATGTGTACTCAGCCAACTCGCCACGTATCAGCGTGAATTAGGCGGGTCTTGAACTCCGCGCCATTACTTCCACAGGAAGAATGTGTATTCATCGCGCTTTCAGAATCTTGTAGCCGCGGTCGGTTCCTTCCTTTCGCGGCTTGACAAAAATTCGGTAGCCGCACTTGTGGCACGACTTACCTACTGCCCCAACTTCCATCCATTCGATGTGCCCGCAGCGAACACACTTGTATCGTACCTCGATTGCTTCCATAATGGAACTACAGTGATTGCAAGGCACGTTCCCATCTGGGTCGTATTCCTTTCTGTCTGTGCGGTTGCAGGAGCGGCACTTGTAGAGTGTAAGCCTGTTCGCCATCGGGCCGCCGACTTACCAGCCCTTCTTCAATCTGCTCATTATGAAATTGGGCCCTAAAGGGCCCTGCGGCAGATATCTACAAAGTTCTCAAAAATCTTTGCTCCATACTCTGAGTCATTCACTTCTGGATGAAATTGAAGGCCGAATCGATTCAATTCTTCGTTCTCCATAGCTTGAATTTCGCATGATTCGCTGCTAGCTGTAATTCTGAAGCCTTCGGGTAATTCCACAACCTCGTCGTTATGGCTCTCCCAAACTGTTTGGGTGTCTGGAGTTTCTGCGAATAATACCCCTCCGCCATCGACTAAATTGATTGTAGCGGCGCCAAATTCAGGGGCGGGTGCTTCGGCTGCTCGGCCACCATAATGCCCGGCCATGAATTGGTGGCCTGCACAGATTCCCATAATGGGAATATCCAGATCGAGATAGGCAGCACAATTACCCAACTCTCCGGTTAACCCTACTCGGGCAGCTCCGCCTGAAAGTATCAAACCGTTCAATTCACGTAATTCAGATACTGGGGTGTTGTTGGATAAAATCTGAGTGTCCACTCCCATGTAACGTAACATACGCCATTCGCGATGTGTCCATTGACCGCCATTATCGATAACGTCGATGACCAATCGGTCCTGACTCATACAGAACTGCGACCAAAGAGGGATGATGAACAATGCCCCGTTTTTACCTCTAATTTTCATTTCGATTTGGGTAAACCACAACATCCACGTCACGCGAGCGGTTGAAATACAGAACAGTAGTCGTCCCCAATCCTGCCCCGATGGTGTAGTGGCCTATCATGAAGCCCTGTCGAGGCTTCGACCCGGGTTCAAATCCCGGTCGGGGCGCCACTAATTCTCGTCACTCCACCAGTTTTCTTCTTGCTGAGTTTCTTCTTTGGATTCCTTGGGTGGAAACGCTTCATGCCTCAAACAATATTCTGATTCTTCATACCTCATTGCATTACAACCATCAATAGAGCAATTGTTGTTGATTGAAACGAATTGGGTTTCTGCGGGTTTGCCTTTTTCTTTGCCAAACCAACTTGGGGCTACCCAAAACCAGCATAATATATCACATAATATATCAAAGATTAATTGGCCAAGCATTCAATCAACTCGAGGATATAATTAACACGATTGCTATAATTGCTACGTTAAAATAAATTATTCTCTTGGGGTCTTCGAGTTTCTTTTTTTCTTTGTTTTTGTGCATCGATTCTCCCGCAGCGTCGGCGGCAATCGCTCCGAGAATTTCTATTACCACGCGTTATTCTGTGTATATCGACCGAAAAAGATAGTGCCGTCATTAACTGCCGTTCATACCAAATGCATCGTGGAAAAATGAAGTGAGACGATCTTCGTATTCTTCGGAGTCGCTCCACATCGCATCGACATGTGCTCTGTCTTCGACATACCAAGTTTCGACATTACCGCCATTCTCAATCATCCTCTCCTCAAATCGTTCAGAATGTTCTACTGACACTCTGGTATCCTCAAGTCCGTGTGTAAGGTAAACAGGGCGATCCCCTGCAGCATCGGCTGCATGGATTGGGTTTCGGCCATCGAGGTCTGTGCCAGCCATCCAACCTCCTACCGTGATTGCTGCTCCTCCAAGGAATGCAGGGAAGCCCATTCTTCCCAATTCATTGCGAACAACGAGTGGAAAGTCCAGCACTGCGCTATCGAGCCACATTGCTGCAATGCCTGGCTCGTCCTCAAAGGCAAAGGCTGCCGTTCCTCCAAGTGAGATTCCGACTAATCCGACTTCTCCGGCTTGGTATCCTTTTGAATCAATAAGCCAATCATATGCTCCAAGAATATCGACATACTCGACCTGTCCGACCGCAATGTAGTCGCTGACATGGTCGCTGTAACCGTAATTCCTCAAACTAAACGAAAGTGAATTGATTCCCCCCTCGGCAAGGAAGGCTTGCATCAGTAGCATTTCTGGTTTGCAATTACCATTCGATGGCATACCATGAGTCAGGATAACCACTGGTGCTTCCGGATCGACTTCGACATACCACCCCCTGAGGGTAATCGACTGGTCGTCTCCTCTAGGAGGGAAGCTTGCATTTTCATACGATTCCATTTGGTATGGGGTGGCATCGAAATTTTGTCTAATTGCGACTCTCTCCTCGGCTACCTCTCCTGTACCAAATGATTCCCAATCATCGAATGAGGTCCATGAGTCCGGCCGATTATCCTCCCAAACATAACAACCGGGTTTTGCGGCTATTGCTTGTGATGCGATAACATATCCCAGACCGAGATAGACTGTAGGAAGTACAATCATCAGAGCTACTGCAATTTGCACTGGTCGGCTCTTTGGGTCGATTTTCATAGCGCTGGGTTAGCTTCGCTTATTTTTTAGTTTTTTAATTGCCCAATGATTGAGTTTTTCTCTTTCTATTTTTGCCTCATGGCCCGAATCTACAGGAAATGATTTGCCGTAATGGATGAATTCCAAATTCAATTTCTCTCCAAAAGATTGTGAAAAATCGCTCAATTCATTCTTCAACGAAGTTCTCATCTCCGGCCAGTTTATCACAGATTTTTCTACAATTAGTATCGGTTTTTGATTATCTAATCCTTGAACTATAGCGGTTCTAATTCCAAGTCTGGAGTTGAAGAATTCTTCAACGGGTTTAGTATGCAAAAAGAGCCCGTTGTGTAATTTTACTGAATGGGATTTTCTACCAACGATCCAAATTCGGCCTTCTTGATCTCTATATCCCAAATCGCCAGTTCTATGCCATCTAGTGCCGTCTTTTTTGCGGATAGCCCACGAATTCGCCCCACCAAAAAGGCCCTCGTCTTGACCAATTAAGCTCGAATAAACTACTGGGCCATTTACCGAAATCTCTCCGATTGATAATTTGGATATAGGGCCCTGATTCTTCACGGGTGGAATATCATGAAACTCATCTGATTCACTGTAAGACAATATTCTCAAGTCGATTTCTCCGGCCTCGTTACCAAGACAAACTCCCATTCCAGAAGCTGTTTGTTGCTGAGTTTCTGACAATATTGAGGAAGGGGCATAACACAAAGGAAATCCTTCTGTGGCCCCATAAACAGAATGGAAGCCTCCTTCTGATGGACAATCATCGGACAAATGAGGTTGTATAATTTCAGCGACCTGAGCAGACACAGACTCCCCTCCAACGTACAATCTCTTGATTGAAGGTAACATTTTGTCGGCATTCCGGCTCTCTTGTTTTGATATGTAGTCGGCGAGATTTATTGCTGTGGGGGGAGAAAGAATTGCAGTAGTTACGCTCCATTTTTTGCTGATTGAAACAATATCGAGCCCTGTGGTCTGTTTAGGTGAAGAGAAGTTCAAGACAGATGAGGCGCCGATAAGTGGATGGACAATTAGAGTCCCTCCTCTACCATAGAATACATCATGATCGTTGATTCCTTCAGACCTTAGCGCTTGAAGATGTGAATGTAACATTCTGTGAGTATAAATTACGCCTTTCGCTGGGCCAGTAGTGCCAGTTGTATATTTCACAAATGCGGCTGATTCAGCCCAGTTCATATCTGAATTGATGCTGAATGAACTTGGATTGGAATCATCCAAATAGAATTGCTTTAACTTTGGTAAGTTTAGCTTCTTTTCTGGCTTGTTATTTAGAAATAGAAATTGGCTCAAAAGGATACTGAATTTGTTTCCAATAATGCCTTTTGGATTCGCTCTTTCGAGAATTTTTCTCATTTCCTCTCTACCATATCTGGTACGAATGTTGAGCCTTGGAAGTAATAGAGGAACTGCTCCGGTTTTCAGCATACCATAAAGGAGGATTACAAAATCAATACTAGGCTTGGCTAACACTATTGTTACTATTCCATCATGAAATCCCTCGCGTGAAAGAAGGGTTGCGGCTCTGCTGCTTTTTTCATCCAATTCTTTGAAACTGATTTGATTTACTTCAGTGGATTTAGGGCCTTTACTTAGAAAAATGAAAGCAGTCTTATTGGGGTGTTTCTTGGTCATCTCGGCCAAGTCAAAAAGGATATTTTTCAATTCCTTACCTCCTCACTGACCCATGCTTCAAACGAGCAAAGTCGTAGTGAAGAGCTGTAATCTCGCTTTATTTTCAAAGATGGTTGTGGTTTGTCTGGAATCAAATTTGGAAGCATAGAGCGAATGGTTTGATTCGCCTGTTCAATTTCTGATTCCCCTACAATCACTCTACCTCTAATCATTGAAGCGGAGCTTCGGTCCAGAAGCGGAATAATCGCAGGTAGGAATTCTATCGTACGATGAGGTAAGTTGACCAAAACTAGATCCCATTTTCCAGCAATTTCCTGGTTCTCGGCCAAAGTTAGTGCATCGGCCAGTCCAACCAGGCGATTCTCGTGAACTTGTTGAAGTTCAATTGCACCCTCTGGATATTGTCTTCTATCCCACTTTGAGAGGTTCGACATGAGGAGTTTGACTGCGTCGGGGTTAAGGTCGGTGGCGAGTAAATCGGAGACCAAATTTGATTCTCCGAGTAATGTTGCAAGGGCGGGACCGACTCCGCAAAATGGGTCTGCTATCTTCAATGGCCGGCCAAGTTCTTCTCGTAATTCTTTAGCTAAGGCGAGGGTTTCGAGTCTTTCTGTTTGTAATTTAGTAGAGAAGTATGCCTTTGTTGGATCGCATCGGATAACTCGGCCACTTTCTTTCACTGCAACCTCAGTAGTAAGGAGTTCAGGAGGCGCGAATTCTAGGCTAGGCCCGGCTAGAATTCTGTCGGCTAATCTAGCACCTATGGGCTTCAGTTGTCTGATTCTGAATTCTCCTTCAACTCCGTCATCAGCCAATAACAAGCGAATATGAGGGTGGGCTCCAAGTTTTGCTCTCGCAATAGAATCTGTAAATTCGGCAACTTGATCATCTATTCTTACAATCATCATATCGCCTACAAATTCGTGATTTGATGGCCAAGCATCTCCCATATGCTCTATCGTAGTCTCGTCTACTTCCGTTGCTAGCAACGCCAGCCAATCAGTCTCAATTTTTTCATCCGGAACTCCTTCATGCATAACGATTGGATATTCTAGAGCTTTTGGCAATTCCAAAGGTGCGCCTACATCCAGAGGAATTAGACGAGAGAGGCCGTCATCGCTGGAGAATACACGATGGCTAACAGAGCCCCATCCACGGGCGCGAACATGACCTAGAACAGGCTCAACCTCTCGATTTGGAACGACCAAGTGGCGCATCATGTTGATGACTGGCAGGCACGCCCCCCGCTTCACCATGACGGACGGCGGGCTCCCCCCAGGTCTGTGGCTAATTGGCCTCGGACCGGGCGATCTTGGGTTGATGACAGCCGATGCTATAGAGCATGCTAGAGCATGTGATTTTCGATTCTTGGAAGGCTATACGGCAACCCTACCAGAAGATCAGGAAGGGGGCTTAGAGAGTTTGGTCGGGCCGTGGGAAAGAGCGATGCGCCCTATGGTCGAAGAACCCTCAGAGATTTTGTCTCTAGCGAGAGAGAAATCAGTTGCTTTGATGGTTGTTGGAGATCCTATGCAGGCAACAACTCATGTTGATTTAGAATCACATTGTGCCGAGCAGGGTATCGATTTCTCGGTTATTCCGGGTCTATCTGCAACCTCCTTGGCAGTTTCTTTGTCGGGTCTTCAATCATATCGCTTTGGCCGACAGGTGACGCTTCCATTCGCCTACGGCGACTATCTTCCAACTTCTCCATTGGAGATGATCGATTCAAATTACACCAACAATTTGCACACCTTAGTATTGCTAGATTTAGACCCGACAGGAATGGGTGTTGATACCCCCCAACCGATGCAGCCAAAACAAGTGCTCGAAGTTCTAAAGTCGATGTATGAAAAACTCGTTGATCACGAAGGAACTGTACGAGATAGCATGACTACTCCAATTGGAAATTGGGACGCGATTTTGCTAAGTGATCTGGGAACCGCAGACCAAAGAATTGTGTCTGGGGATTTGGACGATATAGCAAAATTGTCTGATGGGCGGATACATTGCTTGATTTTACCTGCTGAATTCGCGGGATTAGAAAGAGAGGCGTACGAGCGCAGGCGATACCAAGCATGAAGCGAAGAACATGGAGGAGATAATATGGCACGACCACCCGCCGAAGTGAGTTTTCCGGGCGATAAAAATCGCAAGAGAAAAGTTCGTGTTCGCGGAATAAAAAAGGCCTCCAAGCAAATTCAACAGAGAATCGATCGAAATCTCGAGACTCTTTTAGACAATCCTGAAATTTTTGTTCCTGACATAGAATGTGAACTGGGTAAGCCTCGCAAGGATATGTTAGCGGCAACTATACGAGATATCGATGTCATCTCCAAGAAACGAAATGACCGTCGATGGTTGAGCAAAAGAATGGTGAAGAGAAGAGGAGATGTTGTTGGTAGGGCGCTGGCTGGTAGTTTGCTTGCAGCCGGAGAAGCGGATACATCGACTGTTTCAGTATACAACAGTCCGATTTATGGGGCTTCGAGCTTCATCCGAAGAGGTAACGGAAAACAATCTCATATGGTTGGGATTCAGAACTATACCCACCCACGACTGAGGTTATTGGTCTGGGACGACCATGCCAAAGCAGGGTGGTGGTTCTTTTCTTGGGATGGGGGATTTGTTTGTTCGGGGCAGGAACCTGTAGCTCCTTCTGAATGGATTGAAGACAGTTTGAAAAAATCCAGTATCGATTTGAATGGTGATGATATAAGATGCTCCAAAGGTTTGGAATTGGATATAGTAGAGAATGATCAATTCACAGATTCTGGGTGGTTAAAACTTGAATTTGATGGAGTGAAAGTAGGGATTACTGGAGCCGCTTTGGCAAAGACTGGTGAGGATCCTTTCGTTCCATCGATTGCCCTTGGTATGATGCCCCCCAAGATGTCAGCCGTAGCTGAGGCAGACTGGATGTGGAGGCCTGCTGGTTGGCCGAGTGAACGAGAACTACCCAGTGAAGCAAGAGAAAGTCTCGATGAGGTATTGCTCGCTTGGATGAATCTGGCGCTTACCGATGACAAGCTCGCGCGCTCATGTAGAAACGCAATTTTAGGCTCGATAAAAGAGGGTTATATCACAGGGAACCATTGGTTTGATGTTGATTCTCGCAATGATTTCCTCTCCCACATGCAAGGTACTGACGATGAAAAACAAGCTCTAGGGATTGTTTTGGACAAACTCGATGGGGGTGCTTTAGTTCGATCGGACGGAGTAGTCTTGGAATCGGAAAATGATGTAATTCGATTTGAGGATAGTTCTTGTCATCCAGTACTGGTTGCTTTGTGGGAAGATAATGGAATGGATATATTGCAATCGATGTTCGGTCTGGAAGGAGTAGAAGCCGAAACAATTCATTCTAAACAAGCCAAGAGAAAACAAGGCTTTGGCGCGTTCCTTAGAGAACTCAATGAATCCATTTCCTCGGCTAAGAAACTAGAGCGATTGCCTTGGGAGGAGGGAGTATTGCCTTCGCCATTGGATTTTGCTGAATCACTGATTAGAAAGGCAGCAGAGGACGGTCTTGCTTCTACAGTTGCAATGTGTCGAAAAGCAAAGGGCTTGGATTCAGCAATGGGTTGGGCTTGGCTCGTTGTTCACGAGCGAACTGAATCGGATGCGTGGAGATTCGATGAGGCGAGTCGCGACAAGGGAGGAGATTGGGTCCCAGCAATGACTGCTCTTTGGGATGCTGCAGATTCCTTACTCAACAAAGATGTTCTAGATGCAAAAGAAGACTATGTCAATTCGATGAATTGGCTGGCGGAAGTCTCTGGTAGCCAGTGGTCCGCTTAATGGGGAAGAGCAACCCAAATTGCCACTAAGATTAGCGAAGTTCCTAGTGCTCCGTTCAATATTCTAGCTTTTTCCGGAGAAGAGAAAATTTTGCTTAGCCCCATGCCAAATGCTGCCCAAGTCACTACCGCAGGATAACCGATAGAGGCATTGATTGCAACTAGCAGAATCTTTCCAGATGCTCCGCTTCCAAAAAGTAAGCCCCAACTTGTCATCATTACAAGGAAATGTATCCATGCTTTACCATTGACAATTTGTAGAATAAGTCCGGTTTTGAAGCCGAGCCGCTCGGTTTCCTCGGATTCTTCCAATTTTGGTTTAGAGGTTGCAACGTTCCACCCCAGATATGCTATGTATGCCGCACCTACCCAAGTTAACGCCTTGAAAATTTCTTGGTTTTCTTCGATGTAAACTGTGCCTAGACCTACTGCTATGCCCAGAATAGACCAGCCGACTAACATTCCGAGAGTCATCGGAATTGTTGCGCGAAAACCATGTTGCGAACCATGGGCGGCGCAGAGCAAATTGTTCGGACCCGGCGTGAAACACATTGGGACAATGAAAACTAGCAATGCAACGAAATCAGCTTCGTTCAAGACTACGCCTCAAGCTAGTGTTGCCAAGTGTTGTTCTGTTTCTGCGAGTGCAGATGAAATGTCATTCCAGAGATCTTCAACGTCCTCGATTCCAACACTCATTCTCACGAAGCCAGGTACAATTCCTGCTTGATTTCTAACGTCTTCAGGAACGAACATGTGACTCGAATTGAATGGGCATTCAACCAAGCTCTCAACTCCGCCTAGGCTTGTTGCTTCGAAAATAATCTCTAGACTCCTCATGAATTTCAAAGCCGCTTCATCACCGCCTTTCACGACGAATGAAATCATCCCTGTTCCTTTTGGAACGATTCTCTGAGCCACTTCATAATCCGGACTACTTGGAAGGCTAGGGTGATTGACGTGTTCAATCATATCGTGTGCCTCCAGGCGTTTGGCGAGTTCTGAAGAATTTGATGTGTGAATTGGCATTCTCGCATGAAGGGTTCGCATACCTCTTTCAAGCAAGTAGCACATGTGTGGATCAGCAGCTCCTCCGAAGTGTACCTTTCGAGGGAATATCTCCGCGACGAGATCCTTTCTTCCAACGACTAGTCCTGCGATTAAATCCGAATGGCCTCCAAGATATTTAGTTCCAGAATGAATTACCAAATCAAATCCTAAATCGATTGGATTACAAGCCCAAGGTGTTGCAAAAGTATTGTCCACTATGCAAATCAGATTGTGCTTCTTTGCTAAGGACGCCATGGCTTCTAAGTCACAGACTTTGATTACTGGATTGGTAATTGTTTCAACATAGAGAATCTTAGTGTTATCTTGAATTGCGGCTTCGTAAGATGCTGGGTCTCTCATATCTGCCATTGTAACTTCGATACCAAATCTAGGCAAATCCTCGGTCATCAGGCCGTAGGATCCTCCGTAACAGTCTGCACTTGCTACCATGTGATCTCCACTAGATAGCAATGACATGAGGGTCGTCGATATTGCAGACATTCCGCTTGCGAACGTCTCTCCGTCCTCGGCGCCTTCAAGTTGGGCAACTTTCATTGCAACTCCCTCGGAATTGATACTGGAGAGGCGTGAGTAAAGTGCGGTGTGCTGAGCGCCTGCAGCCCAACCTGCATATCGCTCGTCTGTTAGTTGATATGTCGCCGTATTGAAAATCGGCGTTACTGCTGCCCCCTCGATATTCTGAGTGCCTGACCATACTGCTCGTGTAGCGAACTCCTTGTCCGAGTGTTTCTCGTTCATGGCCGTCGGAGATAGGGGGGGCAAATCAAGTGAACCCAAAGGGTTCCCAGAAATAGAGGTCTAATTATGTTCAACCCATTCTGCATAATCAGGAGATGTTGAGGCCTCGAAGTAAATTACCATTGGTAAATCGTAGGGGTGTGTAGCTTGAATTTCATCTATCAGAAATTGTTTCTTAGACGCGCTTGTTTTACACCGAATATGCCATTCAATATCGCTTTGAACGGCGCCCTCCCAACGATAGGTCGAGGTTGTTTTTGTCTGGTGGGCGCATGCCACAAGGCCGGCGTCTACTAGCTTGAAGCACCACTCTCCAACCATGGGCTCTGACCAATCTCCTGGTAGTGTGGTTTCGACCACCCAGACTGAGGATTTCATGTGCCTCGGTACGGGGTCAAGGCAATCAACTAGATGGTGAAGTTTGAATGCCCGACGACCTTACGGAGTGCCGAGGGGACTGTATGCTGGACTACAAACAACCTATCGAGACTGGTCCTATCCCTGCGGACGGAGCCGATTTTGATGTCATTGTAGTTGGAGGTGGACCAGGTGGTTCAGCCGCTGCTGCATTCAATGCGCTAAATGGTTGTAAAGTCCTCCTAATCGAAAAAGGCGTGTGGCCCAGAGACAAGACTTGTGGCGATGCGGTTGGAGGAAAATCACTGTCGCATGCCAAAGAATTGGGTGTACTAGATCTAATTGATGAATCGCCACATTACGTCGTTGACTCGATTGTTTTTGGAAGTGCAAACGGCTCTGAAGTTCGGGTTATGTTGCCAAAAGATGCATATGAAAAACAAGGCTTGCAATCCGGGTACGCATTGCCTAGAGAGCAATTTGACTACCTCATGTTCCACAAATGTCAAGAAATCGTTCGAGAGAATGGCGGTTCTGTAATTCAAGGCTTCACGGTAACGGAAGTTAATGTCGAAGGCGAGGGGGCAAACGCTTCTGTTAAAGGAGTGAAAGGAAATTTTGGAAGAGACTCTCCTGAGGAATTAGAATTCAATTCACCGCTTACCATTGGAGCCGGTGGATACAATTGTCCCGTGTCTAGAACAATAACTCTCGAAGTATTTGATGAGCCTCATAGAGACGATGACCACTTTTGTGGCGGTTATCGAGAATATTGGAATAACGTAGAAGGGCTTGAAGGAAATGAAGGGCAAATAGAAATCCACTTTGTCGACGAAGTAATTCCTGGGTATTTTTGGCTATTTCCAGTAGGTGATGGTGTGGTCAATGTAGGAATTGGTATGCTGATTTCTGAAGAAAGGAAAGCCAAAAAGAAAGGTGGATGGAGGGGGTTAAAGAAAACCCAAGAATGGTTAATTCGAGAGCATCCTCGTTTCAAAGAGAGATTTGCAAATGCGACAATGATATCCGGCTCTGCTAAAGGTTGGCAGTTACCCTTTGGCTCACCGAGGAAAAATCCTCCATCTCATCAACCTCGAAGAGGAGCTATGGCAGGAGCAATGACTGTTGGAGATGCGGCTAGCCTCGTTGATCCCTTTAGTGGAGAAGGTATCGGAAATGCTTTGCTTTCTGCTAAACTGACAAGCAAACATTTCGATAAAGATCTGCATTCAAACGGCTTCCCCTCAGAAGCCGCTGATGCTTACATGGAAGAGTTGTGGGCAATACTAGGTAAAGAGCTCACAAATTCAAAAACTCTCCAGAAAATGATGAAGTGGAAGAGGCTTACAAACTGGTTCATCAATAAGGCCAATCGAAAGAAGGAAATTGGTACAATAATGTCTGAAATGATCGCAAGTAAAGAGGCTCAAACTGAGCTTTGGAATCCTTGGTTCTTGTTCAAAACAATTGTACTCCCTTGAAGTGATACCATGGCTCTAGACAAAACTCTAGCCGGAATCAAAGCAATTTTCCTAGATCTAGATGGGACCATATATCTTGGAGATAATTTGATTGAAGGCTCGTTAGAATTTCTCTCACGGCTTGATGATGCGGGAATCAAGAGGTATTTTCTATCAAATAATTCAAGCCGTTCTGTAAAGCAATATGTCACAAAATTGCATGGAATGAACATTCCAGCAACAGAGGATGATGTCTTATTATCTACTCATGATTTGCTCTCCTGGCTGGCGAATGAAGGAGTGAACCAAACCTACCTTGTTGGAACAGAGGGTATGCGAGAAATGATGGAAGATAGCGGTATAGAAACTAGGTCAACCGACCCTCAGTACATCGTTCTTGGATATGATACAGAAATAAGTTATGAGAAATTAAGCACTGCCAGTGTACTAATGCATCGTGGTGTTCCTTTGGTCGTTAGTCATCCTGACATGGTTTGCCCTTCGCCCGAAGGAGGATTGCCTGATACTGGAGCGTACATGGCCTTGTTTGAGGCGACTACTGGTAAATCTGCTACCCATGTTGCCGGAAAACCAAATGCCGGAATGATCCTTCACAAAGTGAAGGAACTCGGATTCTCCCCAGAAGAGTGTGCTATGGTTGGAGATAGATTGTACACAGATATGGAAATGGCCGATAGAGCAGGAGTTCATGGAATACTAGTTCTGTCTGGTGAAGCTACTCGTGAAGACTTGGTTGCGGCTCCCCAGAACCCTAGTTTAGTAGTCGGCTCAGTTGCGGAACTTTGCTATCGAACTTGTTAGTTAAATCCGCGATGTCAAAAGGGTGCAAAATGATGCTATTGAGTATCGTCTAGGCGTGGGATTCAATAGAGTAAGTAGCAGAACTGCACAGCGTGGAGAGGGATTGGAACGTCCAGGACGGTTCGGACTGCGACCTGAATACGCTTCCGATTGTCAGAACATGGCCAAGTTTAGCGCCCCATGCTGAAGCTGTTGAACGCCTAGTACTCATGGGAGCAATAGAAGATGATGAGTTGCGGGATGTTCTCTTACGCACACCGCGCGGACTGCACGCGTTACCATTGGAGATAGGACATGATGGCGATAATATCGAAGGAAGTGCTCTACGCATGCCTTGGTGGTCTGATGTTGATGCCCCTAACTCGTTACTACCCGGAATTTACGAAACTGCACAAGTTATTCAGATGTTAGAAATACAGCGCGGCGACTCTGTGATGCTAATTGCGCCGCGCGGGAATTGGTGGACTGAGATATTGATGCAATTGGGTGTATCAAGATTGAGGGTAGTAGAAATCGATGACTGTCGTCGAGCTGAACTACAAAGGCGTTGGAATGAATTACGTCTTGATATCGTGGCGGATGCTTGTGGTTGTCAGATTGAATGGTGTGGAGTGGAAGACATCTACAAAGGAACTCCTGAGGATGGATGGGACAAGATATTGGTAACTGGGGGTTTACCGAGAGTGCCCGTGGGATTATTGATGAGGCAATCTTTCGATGGCATTGCTGTGGCGGCTATTGGTGAAAGCACAGGTACTGTTTTACAGACAATTACGAGGCAAACAGAAGGGGAGTTTCAGGCCCAATGGTTGGCTATTTGGAATGTTGATATGATTCAAGATGAGGTCGCACAGTCCCTTTGTGATCTTGCACCATTTGTCGAACTACCGGAACAAGAAGAGCCGAAGACGACCTCGATCAAGACTGCTTGGATGCATGCCAATGATGAGCCTACAAGAGATCGGTTGGGGCCTGCGGGATTATTAGACATGATTGAAGAGGTATGGAGCGAAGTGGAAGCCACCACTGAAAGTGAAGGGATAGGAGTAAGCTTGCGCGAAGTCTTAGCTCAAGATTTGTTCAAGATGGGGAATGTTCTACAAAGATTGGGAATACTTCGAGTAGCCGCGGAACATCATGGAAGTTCGTTCCAACTAAGTCCATCCCCAGAGGCGGCTTGTTTCCTTGGAATGACTTTCTCGGATGATGAGGAAGACGGCTTGGCTTGGCAGCGTCTAGCAATTGAGACGAATCCAAATTATGGTGGCTCTTGGAATGAGATAGGCGAGGCTTTGCTACAAAGAGGGCAGCCCGAGGTGGCAATCAAATGGTTCCGAGGAGCGATTAATTCTGTCAATTATTGCGAAAGGGGCGCTGCTTGGGCAAATCTCGCTAGAGCGCATCTTGAGATGGGACGGAATACTTCGGCGTTATTCGCAGCTCAAGAGGCGGCTGCATTGATGCCAGATGAAGAAGAACTGGATGAATTACTTGAACAATTAACTGATGGTTTGGCCTGAGTTAGTATTGAAGAAAGGGAGCTTATCCCAGTCCGATGGTAACTGTAGTCACCGGTGCTTCGGGATACATCGGTAGCCACGTGGTAGCCAATTTACTCGCTCGTGGCGAGATGGTCAGGGCTACAGTCCGAGATATTGCTGACCCAGAGCGTGTGGACCATTTACGGATTCTTCCAATCGCTGATGGAGGTGTTTTGGAGGTAGTCGAGATGGATCTATTCAACCCCGATTCTGTTGATTCTGCAATTGCAGGGTGTAGTGACTTAATCCACACTGCGGCGACCGTGGTGGTTAGGTCAAAGGACCCACAAAGAAAAATTGTCGACCCGAGTGTTATTGGTACTCAAAATGTGATTTCGGCAGTTGAGAAATCGGGTACAATCAAGCGAATTGTGCACACCTCGTCGACGGCTGCAATCAGACCAATGGATTGGAAGGATGGCACTGTACTAACCACTGAGACATGGGCCGATGATGCAACCCTCGAAGAGAATCCGTACGGCCTAGCAAAGGTTAGTGCTGAGCGCTTGATTAGAGATTGGCATTCCTCTCTAGATGAAGAAACTCGGCCGAGATTGGTTACTATTCATCCGTGTATGGTGTTCGGCCCGCCTATGTCTCCACGGCATCTGCGGGGCTCTCTTGCGATTCTAATGGCGATTGTTCGAAGAGATGTCCCCCTCAATCTGCCGATGCAAATCAATATCGTTGACGTTAGGGATGTTGCAGAAGCTCATGTCAGAGCCTTGACTGAAGGTGAAGATATGGGGCGCTACCTAACGGTCTCTGGTGAGATGATGATGAATGATATTGCAAAATCCCTCAAGGTTGCTCATCCTGAAAGAAAGTGGACTACTTGGGAAGCCCCTTACTGGCTAGCAATCATTGCATCGTTTTTCCACCCTAAAATCGATGTGGCGTGGGCTAGGAGGCATCTTCGAAAGAAACTCTACTGGGATGCGACTCCGGCAGAGCAAGATTTGCGAATGGAATGGCGGGAACCACTAGATTCCATTCTAGACACAACACCCCCTATTCTTGAAAACGAATGGTTTTGACGGACGGGTATGCGAAGCGTTTCTGTCATGCTAGCACTATTGCTCATGGCCCCTGTATTGAGTGGTTGCTTCGGTGGCGAAAAGCAGGCCGAAGATGTTGTCGAAACCGCTTTCGATTTCGAGCAGGGAGAGATACCAAGAACTACTTGGTATCATTATCCTGGAACGGTTTCTTCGCCAATGGCTGTTGATGCAACAGACCCTAATGCTGTTTTAGCAGCCAATATAACCTCAAATTTGACTGGAATGAGTTTGCCGTTCTTCGCGGAAGCGACATATTACGGAACTGGATACGATACTTTTGAGCCAACAATTGGAATAACATCCTCGGGTGCTATATTCTTCACCAATTACAATGGATTAGGAGATGGAACCCATATAATTCGATCAAGAGATTGGGGTCAGACGTGGGAAGATGTTGGGCCGTTCGGTATGTCTGATGACCAAGGACAAACACCGAATTCTAATGACCCCTATCTGTATGTGGACAAATTCAACGATAAATTGGTCAAATTTGACATGCATGCTCTAACGATGATGTTTGTTGAGTATTCTAATGATGATGGAGAGACTTGGAGTGCCCCTTTCCCTGTGGAAGGGTACTATGCTCCACAAGATCACCAAAGTATTGCTTCTATGCCTCATGGCAACGCTATAGTTGGTGATGTCGTATACGTATATTGCATTAACACGGGCTCTCCCGCTCTTGGTGCTCAATGCTCTAGGTCAATCGACGGAGGACATACTTGGGACGCTCAAAGAATTGGTTACCCTACGGAGAGTTTTGGAAATCAATGCTCTGGATTGCATGGACATGTAGCCGGTGGTTCGGATGGCTCGATCTACCGAGGTAACCCCTCTTGTGAAGGTCCAGCAGTATACGCCTCTCACGATGGAGGATACACCTGGAGTGAGCATACGATAACCACGGATATTCCGATGCAGCAAGGCTGGCATTCTCACGAAGTTGCTGTGGCAGTCGATGAAGGCGGAAATGTCCATGCTACTTGGATTTCAATTGACCAGATGCCATGGTATGCATATTCACGTGATCAAGGGCAGACTTGGTCTGAGCCAATGATGGTGGCCGCACCAACCGTCACGGAAACTGGTTTTCCGACAATTTTCGCAGGGGATGAAGGAAGGGTTGTCGTCGGATATATCGGAGAGGTAAATGATTGCGAATCGGTTGGAAACAATACCACAGAGAATGGTTCTTCTCAATGTGGTTGGGGTGGTTATATGGCAATCATGACTGATGCATTCGCAGAAAATCCACTTATCACGAGTGTCGTTGTCAATCTGCCAGAGGACCCTTTGGACATTACATCGGACTGTGGGAATGTTCGTTGTGGTGGATTTGGTGATTTCATAGATGTCGAGCTTGATGATTTTGGTCGGCCATGGATTGCTTTAGCACACAATGCAGCCGGAACTGAAGAGGCTGTGATTGGAACGCTAACTACAGGGCCTTCTCTTTACGGTGAGGTTGTTCAATTACCAGAGTTACCCGCTGGTGGAGTATCCTCACTCAAGATGTAAGTAGGCGACTAACTGATGTATGTCACCTACTCCGGCGAAGCATGCGAAGTGCTGTTTGCGCGGTCATATTGCTGATGTTGGCGCCTATTCTTTCAGGTTGTTTCGGAGGAGACGATATGGTTCAAGAGGAGCCTGATAGTGTGTTTGACACTCTATGCCCTGATGGAATTGCCCGAAATGTGTGGTATCATTTTGCAAACGCGACTGATGCCGTAAATTCCTCAACTGTCTTCAACGGAAGTGAGGCACTGGTCGGTGATAATACGCCTGTTTGTACCGCTGGAAGTTACTATGGAATTGGGATGTCTACCTTTGAGCCGACGATTGGAATAACGTCCGAGGACAACCTATACATCACGAGTTGGGGGAATGGAGATTCCGGATCAACCGCTATTGTCCAATGCTCAAGTTTGATTGGTATGATTGATTCTGTTGAGTATGATTGTGTGGATGTTTACAATCCACCTACTGCTCCGGTTGCAAACTCAAACGACCCTTATGTCTACGTTGACCCATGGACTGATCGGATTATGAAATTCGATATGCATGCTCTCTTGGGGATGACTGTTGAATGGTCAGATAATGAGGGGCAGAGCTGGAGCCCGCCGACCGTAGCTACCGGAACTTCGATTCAAGACCATCAAACAATTGCTTCTTCTCCTTATCCCGCAGCCCTACATCCAACAACTTGGGTATTCTGTATCAATGGTAATTGGCAATCTCCTCTCTGCTCTTCGAGTTTTGACGGGGGTCTGACTTGGACTCAACAAGTACCTGGCTCTCCACTCAACTGCAACAGCGGTGGTTTAACTGGCCATATGATTGGTGCAAACGATGGTAATTTGTATCGTGGAAACCCTGGGTGTGATGGTGAAGGGTATTCGATTTATCGAACTACAGATGGGGGTCTGACTTGGACTGAGCATCCACTTCCTACAGAGACCACTGGTACGGCAGATACTTGGAATTTCGAAGAAGCACAAGTTCATCCAGATGAAGAAAATAATCTCCATGCAATGTGGATGGGATTCGATAATATGCCATATTACTCATACTCAAGAGACGAAGGTGATACTTGGTCAGAACCTCTGATGATTGCTCCTCCTACTCATTTGGAGGGTACTGGATTCCCAGCCATCGCAGCAGGCGGAGAAGGTCGGGTCGCCTTGGCATATCTCGGCGACTCCGGCAACGATACTTGGAATGGCTATATTTCGATAATTACGGATGCTTTCTCAGATAATCCGCTGATCACCACTGTTCAAGTCAATGAATTTGGAGACCCATTGGATGTGTCTGCTGACTGTGGATACAACCGATGTGGTGGCTTTGGAGATTTCATCGATATTTTGGTCGATCAACATGGAAGACCTTGGTTCGGGCTTTCTCACAATATCGTAGACGAGGGGATTTTTGGTACGATTACAATAGGTCCGAGTCTACGTGGCCCTCTTACCCCTCTCTCTGAGATGCCAATGGGCGGGCCTACTACACTGCTTAGCAACCCTACTGGTGGAAACTCCACCGTCTAGTCATTCAGAGAATTCCAATCTCTTGTAGAAGTCCATACGCTTGCATTGCATAGTAAACCGAAAAGGCAATCATTACTATGCCACAAATAGCCAACAATCTTCGATACACGATTGTTGAAATATTTCCGCTTGCTCTATGAATCCCATAGGCGATTGCCGCTTTTGTTAGCATTATTGTCACTAGGAATGTTATCGCATAGGCGATTGGGGCTAGAATTTCTTCGTCGGCCGCTGAGGCCATTAACGGCCCTCCGATTAGGAACCAGAAAACATACACATTTGGATTCAATAGATTCGTGATTACCCCTCTAAGAAATGAACCTGTGGGGGGTGGTGCGTCTTCATCCATATTGGGGGGTTCCAAACCGAAGCATTCGTAGCCCATTTGAGCCAGAAATATCGCTCCTGCAAGCGTGATTACCAGTAAGGCAGAGGGGTTTGTTGCTATCCATGCTGCAGCAAATAGGCTGAAGATTACTAGGGGCCCATCTGTGAAAATTGGGGCTGCTGCAGTCCACAAACCAGCTCGAAGACCTCCGGATAATGTTTCACGAATTACCATGGTTAGAAGAGGGCCGGGTTTGATCCCCTCTACTAATCCTAAAGTGGCTCCAGCAATTGCTAGGCCTAGGATTAGATCTGTTTCCAAATAACTCACCACTACCTACTAGCCGCAATTATTGCTAGTAAGCGCAGTATCTCAACGTATAGCCAAATTAGGGTTACCATCAAGCCAAATGCGGCTCGCCATTCGAGTTCTTTTGGAGAACCTGAAAGTACACCTCTTTCAATGAAATCAAAATCCGCTGCGAGGCAGAAAGAGGCGATTCCAACAACGAATAAACTGAATGCAATACCCCATGGGCCTGGTGCCATTATGGGTAATGTATAGCCAAAAAATGATGCTATGATTGATACTATGTATATCACAAATATTCCGATTACCGCTGAGGTAATTGCGATACGTGTGTTTTCGTCCCAATGGATCAGCCCCATTCTGTATATCGTTAGCATTACCCCAAGTATTCCAAAGGTTAGGAACGCTGAAACGATTCCGATTCCAGGGAATGCTAACTCGTAAAACCAGGTCAATCCGCCCAATGCCATCCCTTCGAATACCGCATACAGACAGATTAGGACTGGGTTTGTTGAACGTGAGAAAATTACAACCATCGCTGTAATGAATCCTCCTAGGAATCCTAGAGTCATCAATGGGGCTGATGCGGGCATCGAGAATGCTGTGAATAGGGCCGTTAGAATTGTAATTCCGAGTAAAATTCCTGTTTTTTCGGCCGTCCCTTCTATGGACATTGTTGTTGACTCATCTGCGAGGTCGAAACCGTCCCACCAGGGTTTGTCTTGATAACTAGATGAGGAGAATGTGTCATCACTCAACGCTGGATTTCCTGAACGCATCATAATATTGGCGAATATTGGGTCCTTCAAAAGACCAATGCCGGAAAATCGACTGTTTTGTTGTATGTAGGCTTTTTACCACACTCCCATAACCTCTGGTCATGGAACTGAGTGCGATTATGGATGAGTCAGAGAGCATCAAAGACTGGATTATCGACATAAGAAGGGAATTACATAGATTTCCTGAACTAATGTATGAAGAGCATCGAACAAATGCCTTAGTTCGAGAAAAATTAGATGAATTAGGAATTGAATATCAGTTCCCTATCGCTGAAACTGGAGTTCTTGCTTCAATCGGTAATGGAGAGGGGCCATGTATTGCATTGAGGGCAGATATGGATGCTTTACCAATCCACGAAACAGCCGATGTTGATTTCAAGAGTGAAATAGACGGTAAAATGCATGCCTGTGGGCATGATTGTCATACTGCTATGTTGTTAGGGGCTGCTAAAATTCTCAGTCAAAAAGAGATTCAAGGGACTGTAAAGTTCCTATTCCAGCCTGCTGAAGAAGGCGGAGCTGGAGGACAAAAAATGACCAATGAAGGCGCTTTAGAAAATCCAGAGGTTGAGCGTATATTCGGATTGCATGTTTGGCCTAGAATGCCTACAGGGCAAGTTGGTTCTAGAGCAGGTTCGTTCTTGGCGGCTGCTAGCTTCATGGATATTGAAGTGAAGGGCGTTGGCGGCCACGCCGCTTCTCCTCATTTTTGCGTTGATCCTGTTCTAGCTTCCTCTAGAATTGTAGATTCTCTCCAAAGTATTGTATCGAGAGAGACGGATCCTTTGGAGTCTGCAGTAGTAAGTGTGACTGCAGTAAATGGGGGTGATGCGCATAACGTCATTCCGGAATCTGTCGCAATAAAAGGGACTGTGCGATCATTGACAATGGATGGTTTGAGGCGTTTGCAGAAAAGAGTATCAGAAATCTGCGATTTAGTTGGTCGAGCGAATGGTTGTGAAGTAAGTGTTGAGTTCCCAGGTAACGATTATCCTCCAACCTACAATGATCCAGAAACTTGGAGTTTTGCAAAGGGCGTCGCTGAATCCTTGATTGGCGAAGAAAACGTCAACGAATTATCGCCTGTTATGGGGGGAGAAGACTTTGCTTTCTATACTCAGAAAACAAATGGGTGTTTTGTTGTTCTTGGAGTAAATAATCCAGATAAGGGTTGTGTATACAATGTACATACTCCTCAATTCAAGGTTGACGAGGATGCATTGCCTTTGGGTACTGCATTGCATGTCTCGTTTGCTCTAGAGTCGTTAAATGGCGCTTAGACTAGTTCTTGCAGGTGCTTTCCAGTAAAGCTCGCCTTACTATTTGCTACCTGTTGAGGCGTGCCCTCAGCTACGATTGCGCCACCGCGTTCCCCACCTTCTGGACCCAGGTCTAGTACCCAATCTGCACACTTTACCACATCCAAATGATGCTCGATAACTATGACAGTATGCCCATTTCTTCGCAATCTAAGAAGGACATCGATCAATTGGTGAACGTCTGACATTGCCAATCCGGTTGTCGGTTCGTCGAGGATATACACTGTATGTTTCCTAGCTGGCCGGTGAAGTTCCGTTGCGAGTTTTACTCTCTGCGCTTCGCCGCCAGATAGGGTGGTTGCTGGTTGCCCAAGCCGAATATATCCCAAACCTACATCTTGGAGAGTAGAGAGTATTCTGTGGATTTTCTTTTGATTTTCGAAGAATTTTGTGGCCTCTTCAACAGGCATCTCAAGAATATCAAAAATTGCCTTGCCCCGCCATTTTACTTCTAACGTCTCTCGAGTGTACCGTTTGCCTTTACAAATATCACAAGTGACCCAAACATCAGGTAGGAAGTTCATTTCTAATTTCATTGAGCCCGCACCTTTGCACGCCTCGCATCTACCTCCTTTTACATTGAAAGAGAAATGGCCGGGGCCGTATCCTCTTTCTCGGGATAGTTTGGTCTCAGCGAATAACTCTCGGATTGGAGTAAATGCTCCAGTGTATGTTGCCGCATTCGAACGAGGGGTTCTACCAATTGGAGATTGGTCGATGACTATTGTTTTGTCAATATGCTCAGTTCCTTCAAGTCGATCATAACTTCCTGGAGATACATCGGCGCCGTGTAATTCTCGCAACAGGGCTGGAGCTAGGGTTCCGGTTACTAGGGATGATTTACCGGAGCCAGATACACCTGTTACCGCAATCATACATCCAAGTGGAATTTCGACATCTAAATCTCTCAGATTGTTTTGTCTAGCACCTCGAATCGTAAGCATTCTTTCGGCATCAGGGCTAGCCGAATCTTCTGGTAGTGGTATGGATTTTCTTCCTGAAAGATAGGCCGCAGTCATGCTTTCTTTGGAAGAAAGTAAGGATTTGAGATCGCCATTAGCGACTACTTCTCCTCCCTCCTTTCCTGCGCCTACTCCGATATCGACTAGCCAATCTGCCTGTCTTAGGGTCGCTTCGTCATGTTCGACCACCAAGAGGGTATTTCCTAGATCTGTGAGTTCTCTAAGTGTCTCCAATAGCCGATCATTATCTCTTGGATGGAGCCCAATAGAGGGTTCATCGAGTACATACATCACTCCTGTCAGTCTAGTGCCGATTTGCGTTGCTAGGCGTATTCTTTGTGATTCCCCGCCAGAGAGTGTGTTTGCCTTTCGATCCAAAGTTAGGTAATCCAATCCAACGAGGGCGAGGAATCTCAATCGTGCTTCAATCTCCTTGATGATTTCTTTACCGATGAATAAATTTCTCTCATCGAGATGCTTTACTTGATTCACGATTTCGGTATCGGGTACGTCTCGCTCCAATTTTTCCCAAGTTTCGTCAGTTTCGCCAATTCGCCAATTTTGAACTACGGCGAGTGCTTCAATCACACTGCAAGATGAAAAATTGGGAAGAGTGACGTCTCCTACTGTGACTCCGCTGACGGCGTTGTTTAGTTTTCTTCCATTGCAATCCGTGCAGTGCTCATCGGTCATGTAGGAAGCTAGGCGTGAACGGGTTCGGTCAGAAGAGGTCTCAGTGTATGTTCGTCTTATTCTTGCAAAAACACCCTCCCAGGGTCTTGTCATATTGTATGATGAGCCTTTATCAGAAGTAAATTGGAAGTTGATGGCTGTACTTCCACTGCCATGCAGAAGTATGTCTTTTGCATCATCGTCTAATTCCCCAAAGGGAATGAATGGCGATATACCATAATGTTCGCAAACTTGAGTCATTTGAGAGCGGTACCAACCTGACATCATTGAGGTTCTGAAAGGGCGTATGCATCCTTCCTCAACTGTCGCTAGTCTATCAATCACCAAGTCGGCAGAAAATTCTCTCTGAACTCCCAGACCCTGGCATGAGGGACATGCCCCTAATGGGTTGTTGAATGAGAATACGCGTGGGCTCATTTCTGGGAGGAACGAGCCATGCTCCGGGCAGGCAAATTCCTCTGTGTATGATATTGTCTCGCCGATTTGGGTTTGGAATCTCTGGTCTTTCGCATCATCCTCTGGAGTTGCTACTGGCGCTTCCAGGCTCTCAACAGCGACTGCTCCACCTCCGATTCTCATACCCTCAGATATTGCCTCGGTCAATCTCTGCTTTGACGCCCTAGATAGCCTAAGCCTGTCCACCCTTACGTCTATGTCATGTCGAAGATTCTTCTCCAAAGTTGGTGGGTCTTCGAACCCTGCATCTCTACCGTTTACTCTCCCGTGAAGGTAGCCTTGTTCCACTAGTGCGTTGAATAATTCTGCATGAGTTCCTTTTCTGGCACGAATTGCGGGAGACCAAATTGAGATTGCGTGCCCCTCGAATCTCCATAGAACATCGTCTACTATTTCCTGGACTGTTCTTCTAGCCACCTCTTTGCCACATTCCGGACAATGAGGTAGGCCTATTCTAGCCCATAGAAGTCTCAGATAATCCATGATTTCTGTTACTGTTGCTACTGTTGATCTTGGGTTATGGCTGCCCTGTTTTTGATCGATGCTAATTGCGGGTGAAAGTCCCTCAATACTATCACAGTCGGGTTTTTTCATTTGTCCTAGGAATTGTCTGGCATAGGATGACAAGGACTCAACATATCTTCGCTGACCTTCTGCATAGAGTGTGTCGAATGCGAGGCTTGACTTTCCAGAGCCAGAAACACCAGATATAACGACGAATTTACCACGAGGTATCTCTACATCGATATCTCTGAGATTGTGAGTGCGAGCTCCTCGAACGACTATCCAACCGTCGTTAGAAGTCCCGTTCTTACTACCCCTCGCCAAGTCTTGCACCCCTTATGGTAGGTCGTCGGTGAGAGAGATTGTCCTTGAAGTCATGTATATGAAATCTGTAAATTTCATTAATTTGAATTGGTATAGCAAAATCATTTTTTTCAGTACAATTGAAAAATTATTTCAAATTCCGGTGTAAGTATGAACTTGAAGAAGTTCATTGGACCGGTAATTCTTGCTGGTATCTCCATCCTCATTTTCGTATCAATAAATATCTCTGCTAATACGCAATACAATGAAGGAGACACGGTTGATTCCGGGTTTATTCAAACCTCTTGTTGCATGAGTTTGCTTTCCATATCTATGTGCTTATGTTCAATGGTTTGGTTGGCATTTGCATTAGGAACGAAGAGTAAAAAGACAGTTTTGGTAACTCGCTCTCAAAGTGACTCGCAAGAAAATTCGGATGCGCTTACCAATGAGGTGGGGGCCCCTTCTGCGCCTCCTCTCGTTGGAAATGATCCTATATCCTATGTTCAAGAAAAATTTATTCTGGAAAGATCCGAAGGATCAATGGCTCGAATAATCGGATTTTCTATGATTGCAGGGAGTATTATGATGTTCTTACTCATGATTCTTCTTGGATTTATCTCGTTGTTAATGTCATTGGGGCCAGGGTTGGGGTTCTCTGGTGGCACATGTGACAGCACTTGTGAAACCATTTGGAGTGGTGCTGGATTGAGTCTGTGGGCTTGTTTCTTACTTTTCCCGTCAGGCCTAATCGCTTTGGCTCGACCTTGGTCCTGGTTCGATTCTAGGGAATAATGCCTGAAATGTATAAATTGGAGTAATTATTATTTGATTTCATCATTGAGAATTTGAAAATTGTTTTTTTTCTAAAAATCCAAGATTAAATGTGAAAGTTTTCGCGAATATGGTGTGAAAACTGCAATTGAAAGGGGTTTTCTCGCCGCGATGGGGGATGAGTCTGACGATTTTGTTAGACGTGGAGCGATAGCCGTCGCTATCATCGGATTTCTTACACATCTGGCTTTGTGGGCACTTCACAGCTCAGGAAGAATAGAGATTTTGGGAGACTCTGTGGAATTAGTTCAATCACCACTTTCTGCTCTTTACACACCGTTCTCGATATTGCTTGTCTACGAAGTTTATCAACTGATTCGAACGATTCCAGATTCATTTTCTTCATCTGTTGGAAAGCAATACGAAATCGCCACCCTACTTGTTGTCCGAGATATACTCAAGCGGCTCTCTGAGGTTAGTAAATCCGAAGGATGGGAAATCAATGATGATGTTGGTTTCCTCCTGGTTGAATGTGCGGCATTCATAGCTTTGTTTTACACATCATTGACCTATCACAAAATCAGTACAAAGAGTGATGATGATGAAATTCTGAGTGACGATGTAACGACTTTCATAACTACAAAAATGGCTGTTGCTAATGTCATGCTGATTGTATTCATTGCGATTGGAGGATTCTCACTGTACAGTTGGATTGGCGCAGTTCAAGATGGAGGGGGTTCGGTTGATCGTGCAATATTCTTCCTTGACTTCTTCACTTTCCTGATACTGGCAGATATCCTGATTTTGTTAATTTCTTATTGGTTCTATACCGACTTCGGTAATCTAGCCCGTAACACAGGATTTGTGCTCTCAACTGTCATTATCCGCGTGGCAATATCGTCTGAAGGAGTCTCCTCGATGATTCTCTTCACTCTAAGTGGTGTTCTCGGGATTGCAATCTTGAGGATGTTCTCTAGAGGAGCCATAGTGCGTCTATGACTTTGCCCGCTTCACCATCAGTATCGGGAGGGAGGAGTGTGAGTCCGTTGTGGGCTACCATGCTGTGCATGTTTCCACTGCCCTGATGTGTGTAGGTTGTGGCGAGTAATTGCCCATTTTCAGGTCTAATTTGGATTCGCCTTAGGCATAGTTTACCAGGCGCTCCTGAAATGCCTTCTTCGAGTTTAACTGAAACTTTGTGGCTTAGTCTTGGACCCATCTCTCCATGATACCCAAGTGATTTTGCAACCCATGGAGCAACTAGAACGTGGAATACAACGAGGCTGCTCACAGGGTTTCCTGGAAGGCCAAACAAAGGTGTTCCTTTCCATGTTCCAAACAATGGCGGGCCTCCTGGTCTGAGCTTCATCCTCCAGAATGATATGTTACCTTCTTCTTCCATAATTTTCCGAACAAGATCCCATTCTCCCATGCTAACTCCTCCGCTTGTGAGGATTGCGTCGCAAGTGGAAAGTGAGTCTAATGTTATTCTCAATTCATCCATAGAATCGTTCGCTGACTCGTGTCTTACTGCTTCGCAGCCCATCGATTCAACCAATGAGGCGAGGGCGTGAGAATTGGATTCGTATATTTGTCCCGGTTCAAGTTCTGTGCCTGGTTGAACTAACTCATCTCCTGTGGATAGGATAGCAATTCTTGGTTTCTTGATTACTTCGACTTCTCCGTGCCCCATTGTGCCAGCTAATGCAATACTCGCGGAAGAAAGGAGAGTTCCTGCAGGAAGTGCTTCTTGTCCTATGGAAAGATTCTCTGCTCTTCTTCGGATGTATCCTGTTCTTGCTGGCCCATTGATAGTTACTTTGTCTCCTTCTACCTCTGTATCTTCTACCATTACTATCGCATCTGCTCCGGCTGGTAGTGGGGCTCCTGTCATGATTCTGCATGCTTGGCCTGAGGTTATCGCTGGAGGAGTTTCTCCTCCTGTCTGGCTTATTCCAATAATAGTCAATTCTGCACCAGGGCTTTGGCAATCTGAGGCTATTACTGCGAACCCGTCCATTGCTGAGTTATCGAATCTAGGATCGTCTACTTTCGATGCTAGTGCCGGTGCTAAGATCCTCCCTCTTGCTGCATCTAATGAGATAGTCTCGGTGTGTTTTGGTAATGGATATTGTAGGGCTAATTCAATTGCTCGCTCGAGAGAGACGCCCTTCTCCATGGTTGGCCAGACACCGCCTCGTTGAAGTGTTATTCCCACCTCCTGAGTGCGTGCTGGGTACTGAGGAAGTGCTGATTGCGCTTGCTTTGCTAGTAGTTGCAGCCATGTATTCCTCTGTTGGTCATGGAGGGGCCTCGGGATATTTGGCAGTCCTTTCCTTGACCTCGTTTGCAACGATGGAAGAGGTTTGGTTGAAGCAACATGCGTGGAGCCTGAATCTTATAGTGGCCGCTATTGCATTCTATCATTATCAAAGATCTGGTCACCATATTCCTAGAATTACTACTGTTTTCGTTTTAGCAAGTATTCCTATGGCATTTGCCGGTGGTTATTTCTTGATTGAGGGGGCCATTTACGATGTATTACTTTCAATTACCCTAATCTGGGCATCAGTTCGATTATTCAGAGCTGACTCTAATTTCGATGAAGAATCGGTAGAGAACTTACCACTATCTCAAGCCATACCTGCTGGAGCTGGTATTGGCCTTTTGAGTGGGATTATTGGAGTGGGAGGAGGTATTTTTCTCTCTCCACTTCTCCTGTTAAAGCGTTGGGCTACCCCGAAGACTGCGGCTGCAACTGCGGCCTTGTTCATCTGGTTGAATTCTGCAGCCGCCCTAACTGGATCCTACCTTTCAGGAGAATGGTTGGTTGAAACTTATACTCTGGCCCCCTTCGGTTCTGCGGTACTGATTGGCGGGTTTGTCGGTTCTAGATTAGGTGCAGATTTAATCCCACAGAGAGCAGTCAGGATTGTTCTTGTTGTAGTATTGATACTCGCTGCGGCTCGCAGGATACTACTACTTGTTTGATTCAAACGCCGATCATGTCTGCGTGACCGCATTCGGGGTATGCACATTGTACCTTGTATCGGTCGCGCTTTGGTTTTGGAATTTGTAAGATTGAACCACACATCGAACATTGGTGAGTAATGATCTCTGGTTCTTTGGGACGAGTGTCCTCTAAATCATCTAAGACTGTGCCCGCTGAAGTCCAACCGACTTCATCTTGGTATCTATCGCTTTCATCTGAAATTTCTGATTCGCGAAGGCCCAATTTAATTCGAAGACGGCGGCGCTTTTTCCTTTTCGGGGCTGGGCGGGATTTTGGTTTACCTTTCGGTCTCTTTGAAGGGGGTGTTTTCGGTGCGCCCTTTGGAGGCGGCCCGCGCTTTGTAGGGGGTTTTTTCCGCCCTTTTGGCGCCGGTTTCTTTCCAGGAGGTGCGGGGCGCTTGCCCTTGGGAGCGGGCCTCTTGCGCTTTGGAGGTGGTG
>Ga0160423_10000092_pt1 | contig 60541 bp, 76 predicted proteins | sample CRUFie14St8metaG_FD_108191 | JGI IMG/M metagenome (GOLD analysis project Ga0160423, IMG submission 108191) | Marine microbial communities from the Costa Rica Dome - CRUD Field 142mm St8 metaG | ecosystem: Environmental > Aquatic > Marine > Oceanic > Photic zone | place: Costa Rica: the Eastern...
ATTAAGCAAACACTTGAAATGCTTTTAGAACTTCACAAAGAAAACACGGAAACTAAATGATAATATATTAAATAACTTAAATTAAATACTATGACAACAATTGAAAAATTAGAGCAAATGCTCAACATTACAATTACAGAAGAATATCCTCATGGTTCACCTGATTTAGAAATTGGTGAGTATGATACAGCCGATGCGTATAGCTTACACGTAATTACAACCGATGGTGGTAACCCGCAATTTGATACTGATGTATTTTATTACGAGCCGGATATAGATACCATTATGGATAGAATAACTGCTCTACCTAAACTTAGTTTGGTATGGGTATCTGATTTGGAACAGTACATGCCTGACCACGCTGTTGAAGATTGGATTAATAATAATGCAGATGAAATAGAAACAAAAGAATTAAATGAAGAAAGAGTCTAAAACTGAATTAATATGGGATGTGTATGACTATTATATGCATCCTATATTAGGTTATAAATGGAAACAGCCAGCTATTAATTCTCATAAAAGATTAAAACATAATGAATATAACAATTATTAAAGATTCTGTTCAATATTATTGTAATATTTTTTTAGATACTAAAAGTCGTAGAACTGAATATGTTTATGCTAGATGTATTTATTATAAACTATGCAAAGAATTTACAACCGCTTCCTTACATAAAATAGGTAATGAGGTTAATAGAAATCATGCTACAGTTATTCATGGCCTAAAAGTATTCGATAATGTTATTGATAACCCGTCTAATTATGAATATATTAAAGAATATTTTCACATTTATGACGATTTAAAAAAACATATAAAAAATAAAATATCTTTAGAAATAAAAAAACGAGACCCTAATAATTATTATAAAGAAAAATATAGAATTAAATTATTACAAAATAAAAATCTATATAATTTTACAAAAGATATTATTTTAAAATTAGAACAAATGGATTTTAAATATTCTAATATTTTAAAAGATAAACTTAATTTAATTGCTAATGACAAAAGATATAAATATAAAAGAGAGAGCAAATAATAAAATTTGGAGTAAAATAGTCATGGCTAATATTCATTTAGATGATTTAAAAAAAGAGTTTAAAGAAAAAAGCTATAGCCCATTAATAGAAGAGGAACAAATGCAAAGTTTAATTGATGGACAAAGAACTGAGCTTAAAGTTTTAAATTATATATATAAATTAATTGAATTAGATAATGATGATAGACCTGTTTAATATATTTTATAATAAAAAAGAAAAGCATAAAAAATTTTTAATAGATAATATATTATTATTGCATCAAGAAATTTTAGAAGATGTATTAAGTTATAATAGAACAGGTATATTACCTATAAAAAATTTAAAACATAAAGCTAGTTTAGTTTATAAATATTCTAGACGTTTACGGCTAATTGATATGTAAAGCGACGATAGCTTATTAAAATATAATAATAACACCCAAGTGTCACACCGGAAAATGCAATATTTAAATCGCAACCGAATCATTTATAGAAGAAACCCGATAAACGATAAGCCTACCGCGTCATTTGATTGGGGTTCATTTTATAAAAATGGAACTTATGAATACTATAGTTTATTTTTTAGTGACGCAAAAATTAATACAATTAAATCATTATTATGGCATTTATATGTTTTATTATATTTAAACCCTAATTTAAACAAACAAAAATTTAAAGAGTTAGTTAAGTATATTACAAACAAATCAAATAATTTTATTACTTTTACTTTATCTAATGAAAAAATTAATAGTATTATAGAAGATACTTTAAAATTAAATTTAGATAAGCCACCTAAAAATAAGCTAAGAAAGATTATTTTTAATGACTATAGCCTGCTAAGTAAGCATGAAAAACTTAAGATAGTAGGTCAAATGATAGGGCGACAAAAACTATCATTAGATAAAATATATGATGCAATGTTATTAATTAATAGTGTAAATAATAAAATTACTATTAAAAGCTTAGCATCTTATTTCAGCTGTTCAACGCGGACTATACATAGAAATATAAATAGTCAGCTAAGAGCAGAGATTAAAAAACTAAATGAAAAAATACAATGTTAAAAACTATATTAGATATAAGACAGATTTACGAGACTCAATGCCAAAGCAAAAAGAGTTTGAAGACTATACTCGTGATGAACTTATTATTAAGTTTTTACCACTTGTAGAAAACATTGCACATAAATTTTCAACTATGCAGCAAGCATCTGGCGTATTAGACATTACTGATTTAATCCAAGAAGGAGCAAAAGGTTTAACGATTGCTGTAGATAAAATTGAATGGATAACTATTAAAACAAGTGATGACTCAGAAAAAACTTTAAAATCTTTTTTAAGTAAAAGAATTAAGGGAGCAATAAGAAGAGCTATTGATATTGCACGTGGACATATTAGAATACCAGAGCATAAATTAAATGAAATGCGACAAAATCCTGAGAACACTAAAATGGTAGAAATGTTTTTTAATAGTATATTTTTAAGTATCGACGAGCAAGTTGAAAATGAAAATAATAATTTTGATACTATACCTGATCAGTCTGAACCATATAATATTGAATTATTAAATTTATATTTAAAAGGATTATTAAAAAAGCATTTAAATAAAAAAGAATACGAAGTTTTAAGATTATCATATGGCTTAGATTGTAATAAACATACTGCAAATCAAATTGCTGCAATAATGAATATTGAAGGACCAAGTGCATATGTTCGTATAAGTGAAATAAAAAAGAATGCTGTAAACAAGCTTATAAATAATGTTAGCCACTCTCAAGTATTAGATTATCTTTAGCTACGCAAAATAAATACGTTTGTAAATAGATATTAAATTAAACCTTAAACCCGTAATTATGAAAACAACTATCAACCAAAAATTAAAAACAATTCAAGCCGAATTTAAATCAAAAAAAAATAGATTTAATAAATTTGGTAATTACCATTATCGTTCAGCAGAAGACATACTAGAAGGATTAAAACCTTTTTTAACTAGTCAAAATGTTAATGTTACAATAAATGAAGAATTAATTAGTTCAGATCCTCCTGTAATAAAATCAACCGCAACAATTTGCGATGATGAAAATAAATCACTAAGTGCAACCGCTATTGTTGGAATAGATTTAACTTCTAAAGGTCAACAAATGCCTCAACGATACGGCGCAGCCTCCTCTTATGCAAAAAAATATGCTTTAGGTAATTTATTATTAATAGATGATACGCAAGATAGCGATGCTACGAATAAACACCCTGAGCCTCCAAAAAAAATAAATCATCAGAAGGTTAATAATATTGAAATAGACGATCTAATTACACTTTAATGAACTCAAAAGAAATAATAGAAAAGCTTGAAGACGACAAACATTACTACGGTAAATTTGGCCGTCAATTTTTAAGTAACTCTGATATAAATACTTTAATTAAAGGCAGACCTGAAGATTTATATAAACCAAAAGAAAAAACTTCGGCTATGCTTATTGGTGGTTATTTTCATACAGTTATTTTAGAACCTGAAAAAGTAAAATCATTTAAGATTATTGAAAGCACAACTCGTAATACAAAAAAATATAAAGAAATATCAGGTGGTGAAATGTGTTTGTTACAACACGAAGCTGATCAAGCAAATTTATTAACAGAAAAAATATTAAAAAATAAATATTGTGAGTCTATGATATTTGGTAGCGCTAAACAACATGAAGTACCTGGCATTAAATCTATTGAAGGAAATATATGGAAAGCTAAAGCTGATATTATAAACCACGACGATAAATTTATAGTTGATTTAAAAACTACGCAAGACATAGAAAATTTTAAATACAGCGCAAATAAATTTAATTACGATAGCCAAGCATATTTATATCAACAAATATTTGGTTATGAAATGATATTTATTGTAATAGATAAAAATACACAAAGAATAAAAGTATTTGATTGTTCAGAATCTTTTTTACAACGGGGATATGATAAAGTTATGAGAGCAACAGAAGTGTTTAATTTATTTCATAAAACTTTAGACTTTGACCCAAATCAATATTTTATAAACGATACACTTTAATTTAAATTTAACCATTATGGCAAGCATAATAAATGGAAGCATTGACTTAACAAAAATACCTAAAGAAAAAATCATTATAGGTAAAAAAGGTAAGTATTTACCTATTTCAATTACTATTAACGACGAACAAGATCAATTTGATCAAGACGGCCCTATAATAGTACAACAGTCTAAAGAAGAAAGAGATAGTAAACAAGCTAAAATTTTTTTAGGAAATGTAAATGTTGTTTGGAGCAACGGGCAAAATGTTGAAGCAAAAATAAAAACAAACGGTACAGAACCTCAAATTAAAGATCAAGAGCCTGAAGACGATTTACCATTTTAAATAAATGAAAATTAATACTCAAGAGATTAATGGTTTTGAAATAGAAACTTTTAATCAATATAAACTTGAAGAAGGAAAAGCGCAGGGGATATGTCCTCTGTGCTCACACGAAAGAAAAGGTGCTAAGCAAAAACTTAAATGTGCTTCTTATGATTGGGAGCGCGGCTTAGGCACTTGTCACAATTGTAACAGCACTTTTCAATTACATACATATATGCGTAAGGGTAAAGTTGAAAAAGAATATATCCGACCTAAAGCTGTTATTCATAATAAAATAAAAAGCACTAAGATTGAACAATGGTTTCAATCAAGAGGTATATCTATTAAAACGATAAATGATTTTAAAATATCAGAAGATATAGAATATATGCCTCAAATAAATAAGAAAACTAATATTATAAAATTTAATTATTATATAGGTAATGAATTAATAAACATTAAATATAGAGATGCTAGAAAAAATTTTAAACTTTATAAAGGAGCCGAAAAGATTTTTTATAATATTAACAGTATTATTGGGTATAACGAGTGTGCTATTGTGGAGGGGGAGATGGATGCTTTATCTTTTCACGAAGCTGGTTATCCTAATGTAGTTTCTGTTCCTAATGGTGCAACTATTAATAATAATAATCTTGATTATCTTGATAATTGTATAGATTATTTTGAAGATAAAGAAAAAATAATATTAGCTACAGACACAGATGAAGCAGGTCTTAACTTACAACAAGAATTAATTCGAAGATTAGGTGCTGAAAAATGTTTTATTATTGATTTTAAAGATTGTAAAGACGCTAATGAATATTTATTAAAATATGGCAAAGAAAACCTTATCAGCTGCATTTCAGAGGCAGCACCCGTCCCTTTGGAAAATGTTACAACATTTAAAGATGTTGAAGATGAAATTAAAGACTTTGTACAAAACGGTTTTAAACCCGGTTATCAAGTGGGTTTACCTAATTTTGATCAAATTTTTTCAACTTATACCGGACAGTTTATTACTGTTACTGGCATACCTTCTTCTGGGAAGTCTGATTTTGTGGATCAGATGGTCATCGGTTATAACCTAAAATATAACTGGAAAATTGCTTTTGCATCTCCAGAAAATCAACCAACTTATTTACATGCGCATAAACTTATGCGAAAAGTTTGGCAAGATATGCCAACGCTTTCTCATACTCATAAATGGCAAAAAGTTAGTGAACATATTAATGATAATTTTTATTTTATTGATATGGAAAGATATACTCTTGAATCTGTATTAAAAAAAGGTTCTGAGCTAGTTAAGCGTAAAGGAATTAAATGTTTAGTTATAGATCCTTATAATAAAATAAGAGACGTTAATTTTAATTCAGATGATGTAAACCGCTATACTATGGAATATTTAACAAAAATAGAAGTGTTTGCAAAAAAATTTGATGTATTAGTTATTATAGTTGCTCATCCAACAAAAATGTATAGAGATAAAGATGGTAATATAGAAGAGCCTACTATGTATAATATTAAAGGTGGAGGCGAATGGTATGATGCAAGTTATCATGGCCTTTTGGTGCATAGAAATTATGAAGAAAAAACTGTTAAAGTGAAAGTATTAAAAGTTAAATTTCAAAATTTAGGTGAAAATGGAGCAGAGGCGCATTTTACTTGGAAACCAAAATCCGGCTGTTTTATACCGCATTATATAGAAACTAATAATGAATCAATGCCATGGGAAGTGGATTAACAAGTAAAAATAAAAAATTAAATTATACTATGCCCAATTATAGCCCAAGCATAGATGAAGTTCAATGGAGAAATTTTTGTATAAAAAAAAATATTAGAATTTCTCCTAAAGGAATATATAAAGACCCTAATAATTGGTATATTCAAATAAATTTTGGTTTGTATAAAAAAGGTGAAGTTGCACATGTATCCCCTAAATCTTATGATCGTAAAAATATATGGCCAGAGTATTTTAAAATATGTAAATATTATTATGATAAATATACAAAATGAATATAGAGGCTTATTAGCTGGAATATTTTATAACGGAAAACCTAAGAATGATAGAACAGGCACAGGAACTAAATCTGTGTTTGGTCGAATAATTAGGCATGATATGGAATTAGGTTTTCCACTATTAACAACTAAAAAAATTTTTTTTAACCATGCAGTTACGGAATTACTATGGATTCTTCAAGGTCGCACTGATCTTGATTATTTGCACACTCATGGCGTTTCTTATTGGGACGCTAATTACAAATCCTCAAATAGAAATGATAATAAGCTTGGCCCTGTTTATGGCCACCAGCTTCGGAACTTTAATGGGATTGATCAACTTAAAAATGTTCTCATCGCCATTAAAGAAAACCCGAGCTCGCGGCGCATTATGGCAAGCTTTTGGAATCCCTATGATATGGGTGATATGGTGCTTCCTCCTTGTCATTACAGCTTTCAAATATATATAAATGACAATAAGCTTGATTTATTATGGACTCAACGATCAGTGGATGTTTTTTTGGGTCTTCCTTATGATATTGCAATGTATGGGTTATTATTACTTATGTTTGCTAAAGGTAATGGATATAAACCTGGTACACTTATCGCTACCTTGGGTGATTGCCATATTTATAATAATCATACAGATCAGGTTCAACAGCAACTACGCCGTAATTTTAGGGAATTACCTAATGTTAGTATTAATAATGGACTTAGTTATGATAAAAAATTAAAAAAAGTAATCATACCTACACATAATATGATTAATATTGTAAATTATAAGCCTCATCCATATATAAAAGCAAAAATAAATGTATGACTGTATATTATCTTTATCATATCCCCGGTAAAAAAATAGGCGTAACACGTGATTTAAATAATAGGGTTACGCTAATGCAGGGCTATAAGTCTAGTGAGTATGAAGTTCTTGCTTCTTCTGAAGATATTAATTATATATCTTCAAAGGAAATAGAACTTCAAAAGTCTTATGGATATAAAATTGATCGACAAAGTTATACTAATTTAACTAAATCAAATAAAATGAAAATAAATGTTACAGAGCAAACAACAACCTTTCCTGTCCCTCGTGCTGAATTAGCGGATTGGCTCGCGGATAATAAAAATTTAAGTTGGTCTACAGAGCATGGCGAATTCAGTATCGCTGAAGAATCTTCAAGATCTTGGGTACTAGCTAATGCTAAAAAATCTATGTATAACGATAAAAGAACTTTTATTTATAATAAGGCTTACGCTGAAAATATTTTAAATAATCCGCAACTTGAAATAAATTTTGATACTATTAGAGAATGGGCTAACGAACGTGGCATAATTAAAAACGGAAATGCTAATATTCAATATATTAAATTAATGGAAGAGGCAGGTGAATTAGCAGAAGCTTTATTAAAAAAAGATAAAGCAGAAATAAAAGATGCTATAGGTGATATGGTTGTTGTTTTAACTAATCTTGCTTCATTAAATGACTTTAATATAGAAGAATGTATTAATAGTGCTTATAATGAAATAGCTAATAGAACAGGTAAAATGATTAATGGAACTTTTGTAAAAGATACATTATGAGAGATTTAATTATTAAAAATGTTATTGAAAAAATTAAAAAGCGTTCCGACGTTGGTTTTAAAAAATATGGTGTTACATTAAAAGATGATGACCAACCGCTTGATGTTTGGTTACAACATATTCAAGAAGAATTAATGGACGCAGTTAATTATATTGAAAAAGCACGTTATGCACTTCGTGAAGAAATAGAAGAGTGTTATATTAATGATGCGAAAGAGGATTAGAAAACGTGGTCCAGTTCAAGCTAAAAAAATAATTTATGATGGAATTAAATTTGCATCTGGATTAGAAAAATATATGTATATAGCTTTAAAAAAAGCTAAAGTTAGATTTAAATATGAAGGTGAAACATTTGTTTTATTAAATGGTTTTCATTTTGATAATCAAGTATTTGAAAGACAATCTAATAGCAAAGGAGAATATATTAATAGAGGGCAAAAAAGAATTTTACCTATAAAATATACACCAGACTTTATTGGAAATGATTTTATAATTGAAACCAAAGGAAGACCTAATGAATCTTTTCCAATTCGATGGAAATTATTTAAAAAATTAGTTACTCAACAGTTTCCGAATTATACTTTATATAAGCCTCAAAATCAAAAAGAATGCGATATAACTATAAAATTGATCCTAGACAGGCAAAAAAAATAGCGCGCATTAAATACGCAGAAAGACAAATTGAAAAATATATTAAATGGACAATAAAAAATAGAGGAAAATTAATATATAAAGAATTAATAGAATTACATAATAAATATAATATTTATTGTTATGGCTAGATTAATTGTAAGAAATAAAATAATAAGACCAAAAATAAAAAGACCAGGAATCCATGCAAAATCGAAATCATCTAAACTTAAAACGAGCAAAAATTATGTCAAAAAATACAACAGACAAGGAAGATAAGGGATGGGAACTTTCAATAGGATTTTACCCTGGAATTCTTTTTGGAGCACGGACCTACTATAACACAGGCTATAATGAGCATGTAATATATTTCCCCTTTATAGACGTTGCACTAATAATAGATAATTAATATGAGTTTATTTAATGAAAGAATTCCTTATAAGCCTTTTGAATATCCTGAATATTATACAGAGGGTTGGCTTAAACAAGCTCAAGCCTTTTGGCTTCATACGGAGATACCGATGTCAGGCGATGTTAAGGACTGGAAAGAAAGGCTCACCAATGGGGAAAGGCATCTCGTTGGAAATATACTTTTGGGATTTGCGCAAACAGAATGTGCGGTATCTGATTATTGGACTCAGAAAGTTGTTAACTGGTTCCCAAAGCATGAAATACAACAGATGGCAATGATGTTTGGAAGCCAAGAAACAATTCATGCCGTAGCTTATAGTTACTTAAATGAAACATTAGGATTAGAAAATTTTGAAGGTTTTTTACACGAGCCTGCAACCGCCGCACGATTTGATAATTTAGTAAGTTATGATGGTAAAGAAGCAAAAGGTATTGGACGATCACTTGCAATATTTAGTGCATTTGCTGAAGGAGTTTCACTATATTCTGCTTTTGCTGTTTTATATAGCTTTCAATTACGAAATTTATTAAAAGGTATAGGCCAGCAAATGAAATGGAGTGTAAGAGATGAATCGTTGCATTCTAAAATGGGATGTCAGTTATTTAGACATATGTGTAAAGAAATACCAAATTTACAAAACGATTGTTATGATGATGTTATTAAAGCGGCCAAAACAATGCTTAGCGCCGAAGAAAATTATATTGATAAAATGTTTGAAAAAGGAGACATCGAAAACCTTAAAGCTTACGACCTCAAACAATTTATCAGGAAACGTCTTAATGAAAAAATTACAGAACTCGGTTACAGCAACGGACGGGAGTACTTTGAATTTGACGAAATCGGAGCAAGTAATCTTGACTGGTTCTATCATCTTACCGGGGGGCATACTCATACTGATTTTTTTGCTATTCGGCCAACAGATTATTCAAAAGCTAATGAAGGTGAAGACTTTGATGACATATGGTAAAAAAAAATATAATTAAATGTAGCCAATGCGATAAAGAGTTCCCCGGAGGATTTGAATATAGAGAACATTGGGAAAAAAAACATTTTTATCCTTACTTAAAAAAAAATTCTTTTAATTATGAAAAAGCAAAGGCAGATGCCTATAAATAAAATTTGGAGAATTTGGGCAAAAGCTTTAGGAGAAAAAGCTGAAGAAAATGCAGATAAAGTTGCTTTTGTAAGAACGTTATTAATTGCACAAGCAATTATAACAAACATTTTAATTTCTATTAATATTATTTTAAATTGGTTATATGTGGAATAACGATTGGATAAAAGGAAAAGACTATCCTGCTTGGGGTGATACAGAAGTATATAAAAAAACAATTGCCGGAGGGTATTTAGTTTATGATGAAACACCTCGTGATGCTTATATGCGAGTTGCTAAAACAGTAGCTAGAAGATTATATAAACCAGAACTAGCAGATAAATTTTTTCAATATATATGGGATGGGTGGTTATGTTTAGCCTCTCCTGTTTTATCTAATACAGGAACTGATAGGGGATTACCTATAAGTTGTTTTGGGATTGATGTTGCGGATAGTGTACATGATATAGGAAAAAAAAATTTAGAAATGATGATACTTGCTAAGCATGGCGGGGGAGTAGGTATCGGAATTAATATGATTAGACCCGCAGGATCAAAAATTACAGGTAATGGAACTTCAGATGGCGTTGTTCCTTTTTGTAAAATATATGACTCAACTATCCTCGCAACCAACCAAGGTTCAGTTAGGAGAGGAGCTGCAAGCGTTAATATAAATATTGAACACAATGACTTCCTTGAGTGGCTTGAAATTAGAGAACCAAAAGGTGACGTTAACAGACAGTCTCTTAACCTCCATCAGTGTGCTGTTGTTGGTGATAAATTTATGCGAAAATTACAAGCAGGAAATTCAGACGCAAGAACAAAATGGTCAAAGCTTATTCAAAAACGTAAAGCAACTGGAGAGCCTTATATCTTATTCAAAGGAAATACAAACAAAAATAATCCAGAAGCATATAAAAAAAATAGTTTAAAGGTACATATGACAAACATATGTAGTGAAATAGTATTACATACAGATGAATCACATAGCTTCGTGTGTTGTTTATCATCTGTCAATTTAGATAAATATAATGAATGGAAGAATACGAATTTAATTTACGACGCGACTTGGTTCCTAGACGGTGTGCTAGAAGAATTTATTCAAAAGGCGAAGAATATGAAGGGATTCGAGAACTCTGTACGGAGTGCAGAGAAAGGTCGCGCACTTGGACTGGGTGTCCTTGGGTGGCACAGTCTATTACAAAAAAGCGGTATAGCTTTCGAAAGCTTATTAGCTCAATACAAAACGCGGGAAATTTTTTCAAAACTAAAATTAGAAACTGAACGAGCGTCTAGAGCATTAGCCGAAACATACGGGGAACCATTATGGTGTGTAGGAACAGGGATGCGTAATACTCATTTACGAGCTATTGCTCCAACGGTTTCAAATAGCAAATTAGCCGGTAATGTATCGCCAGGAATTGAACCATGGGCTGCTAATGTTTTTACAGATCAATCTGCTAAAGGAACTTTTATTAGAAAAAATAAAGAATTAAAAAAACTTTTAAGAAAGGTAGGAATCGACACTAAAGAAACATGGGATAAAATCCTTGAAGATGGTGGTTCTATTCAAGATATTAAGGAACTTGATGAATGGTATTACGATAACTTAGGCAAATTAACTAATGAAAAAGAAAATAATGAGCCTGCAAAAAATGTATTTAAAACATTTAAAGAAATAAATCAATTAGAGCTTGTTCGACAAGCTGGTATTAGACAAGATTATATTGATCAGGCAGTAAGTTTAAATTTAGCTTTTCCCTCTGTAGCTACACCAAGATGGATAAATAATGTACATATTGAGGCGTGGAAAAGAGGTATAAAAACTTTATATTATACTAGAACAGAATCAGTACTTAGAGGAGATATAGCGGCTAAAGCTATGGATCCTGATTGTGTAAGTTGTGATGGTTAAATTTTAATAGGTCCATATTGTTTGCTTAGGAGCATCAGGATAACCAATTCCTAAATGAATAAACCCTTTTTTTCTACTAATACCAATTCTTTCAAATCCAACATTTATAGCAGCCTTTACTAATAAAAAAGTTTTATTTCCTCCAACACTTTCTATATCTACAGCAGCACCATACGAATGTTCTCCCGGTTCTTTTTTAGCTGCTTCAATTGGATGATCTGGACTTCTATAATCTGAAGTTATTTTAATAGGATTTCCATATTCTTCCCTTAATTCATCTAACATATTTAATAAAGTTTGATCCATCATTTCAAAATTATTAAATTCTGATTTTTTAAAATATTTCATTTATTTTTTTTCATTTCGTTATATAAATGCTGAGCTAAAACAACTTGTTTTTTATCTGTAATATCAATATTTTTTGTTTTTTCTTTAAATTCAGCTAATAAATCGCTTTTAGTAGAAGCGCAGTTAGTTAAATTAATCATTATTACTATTACAAGTACATTTTTTAAAATTTTTATCATAATTGTTTGTTTGTGCGATATGTATTTCAATAAGCGCGTTAGTTAGTTCGTTGATACTCTTACGTATCTCCTTTAATTCATTTCTGATTCCATTTGATTTGATTGAAATAACGTCTTTGCTCATGATATTTAGTTATTTATTTTGGTATCTAAGTAAGTACACGCGGCTGTTTTAATAAAACCAGGCACCCATTTTGAAGTTCGACAAATAGAGGGTCTGCTAGCATATATAGAGCATCTAGCTTTTTCGTTGTCATAATTACTACAGTATCCGTTTGCCTTTTCTTTTAATCCTGCTTTTTTGGCAGCGTTTTTTATTTTTACTGGAAGCTCACTTAATTTGCAACAAGCACCGCAATTCCAGCAATTCCATTTTATTTTTCTCCACATTTTTTGCTGGGGTTTGCAACTTGTCTCCAATCTTCTTTTTTAAACCAATCTCTAAGAGTAGCTCCAGGTTTACTTGCTCCTTTAACATTAGTTTTTGAGTCTCTTTTATACTTACCAGCTTTGCCGGCTTTTCTTTTAGCACGAATAACTTTATCTCTTTCGGCTTTACTCATACTTCTAATTTTACGAAGAGGCAAACATGCTTTCGTTGTTCCTCCGCCTTTTTGTTTTAATACAGGAGATTTATTTTTTTGAAAACGCATAGCCATTAGTTTTTAAATATTGATACATACGATCACCAACTTCTTTTCCAAAATCACTGTCTGATTTAAAATGTGCTCTACCTATATTTCTGCTATCAGAAATATCATTTGCTTCTTTTTGATATTGAAATTTTAATTGAGGAAATTCGTCACTTAGCATATTTGCTATTAATTTTGATTGTGCGGAATGCCCAGAAGGATAAGAGGGAGTTTTCATAGATTTTAATTCTACATTTTCCATATTCATTCCTAAATTTTTAGCAACCGTTTTAGGCCTAGGTCTATTAAAATAATTTTTTAAACCTTTAATAACTTCGCTAGAATCATCTTGTAATTTTTGAACGTCTTCACGAGGAAAATTTAATCCAGCTTGTTTATTTATATTTTCAAAATTACTAATTATATCATCTTTTTGAACTACAAAATTTTTATTTAATTCTATATTATTTAAATCTTGTAATTCTTTAAATGTTTGTAAAGAATTATCTGCTGGAGGATTCCTAAGTGTTAATTCAGTGGTATCAAAATTTTCAAATAAATTCATTAGCCTAATTTTTTCATCGCTTTGTTTCTAGCGCATTTCATTTTTTTTGCATATGCAGGATTTTTTTTACGATTAAAAACTATTTGTTGATTTAAACTTCCAACAATTGCTTTTTTATTTCCTTTACGGCTTTTAATCATAAAGTCTGCTAAATCACTACAATTTAATTGTTTAAATTTCCCTTTAGCGTCTGCATATTTACTTTCTTTAAATTCAGGTCTTTTTTCTGCCATGTTTTCTTCGTACTTTATTTTTGCATGCTTTAGCTATTGCCGCTTGTTTTGGTTTTTTACCAAATCTTGCGCGCTGTTCTAATACAGTTAATATTTGTATTTTTCTAGCAAAAGGTTTATTAATATTAATTACTTTACTACAAGTTGCTCGAGCATCAGCCTCTGTAGCATATTTAATTTTTACTGTGTCTTTAGGATTTTCGTCAGTATATAATCTACGGCTCGATCCTTTAGGTTTTTTTCCTGTACCCTTTTTAGGATCTGCCATTATTTTTTTGATTTACCCATTTTTCCTGGGCCACCAGCGCGTGTACATCTTACTCCCCACCCCGAAGCATAAGCAGATGGCCATACTTTAAATTTTCTTTTAGCAGCCGCTTTACAAGGCCCGCTAATTTTTTCTAATATTGGTGTTTTTTTCATATTATTCTTCTATTACAAAATTATCTTCTATTACAAAATTATCATCTTCTATTACAAAATCATCTGTATTTTTATTTTTTGATTTTTTATCAATCCCTAATTCCCAATCTGACCAACCAAAAAGTAATGCAGCTTGTTGCCACGCAGCCACGTCAGATCGAGTCATATTAACAATATTATCTGTTTTTCTTAATAATCTATCTAATGGAATATTTGTAGAAGCTGAAAGAGCATTTGCACCTGGCATATATAATTCTATATTTAAATAATCCTTTAGCTCTCTTGCCTTTTCAAATCCTTTTACAGCATATTTATATTGATCTCCAGCTCTAACTAATTTTTTTACTTTACTTTGAACAGGAGGTGAAATACCTACAGCTTCTAATGCAAGTACTCTTCCGTATTCTCGTTTATATTCAGCTTTATCTGATTCGTCAATTAATTTTAATATAATATTTTTACCTGTAGCCACTCCAGCACCTGCAAAACCTAGTCCTCTTAAAAAACCATCCGCCATACCATTAGCTATTCGTAAATATTTTTTTTCTTTTTCTTTATCTGTTGGCTCTTCGTCATCAAAAGCAAAAGCAAATAAAGCGTTTTGTAATGCATTAAATATTAAATTTTGTACAACAGTATAATAAATAGCTTTAGATATATTTTCTATACGGCTACCACGGTTGTTTACAGCATCCGAGAGAGCTTTTTTAGTTAATCTAGCATATTGAGCCGGTGTATTAGCAAAAGCTAATATAAAGCGCCCTAATGGGCCTGCTTGCTGCGCGCTAATTCTATCAGGCCTACTAGATTGTTGTGCTTCTTCTGCAATTTCTCTAAAATCTAAAAATGCTTTTTCTTGCGCTTTCTTTTCAGATAAACCTTCTTTTTTATATTTATTTAATCTATTTCTATAAAATGTAGCACCTCCAGACGCAATTGCAAAACTATCAGCAAATTGCGTAGGTAAAAATCCGTATTGAAGCATTTTACTTATTACTCCTCTTGCACCACCTTCTTTTGCCATATCGGCTATATCAGATTCGCTAACATTAAATCTTAAACCGCCACGTCTTTCTTTTAAGAAATCAGAATTAAATAAAAACATAAAGTCAGACCAATATTGTTTTTGATTACTAAAAGCTTTAGCCGCTTTAAATACATTATTATCAGAATAATTAATAAAGTTTATATTAGATATAGTTTGTAATAAAGCAGATCGGCTATTAAAAAACATAATTGCTCCAACTGAGTTATTAATCCAATCTGTAAATCTACCTGTAATTTCATCTTTATTATAACCACGATTTCTTCCCGTCTTCATTCGGGTTAAAATATTTTCTAATGCTTTTCTATATCCCGTACCATATACCGCTTGAAGTTTATTTAAATTATCTTTAGAAAATATAATATCTACATTTTGTTGCCATTGTTGTAGCGCTTCTGCACGGCGAGTTGTATTAATAGCATTTATTAAATCTGTAGTAATAGTACCTGCTTCCCACCCCACATCAGGCTCAGGATAACCTTTGCCTTTATTTATATTAATTAAATTATTTGCAAATACAACTAGTTCATTATTATCAGCTACATAAGATATTAATTCACGAACATCAGCATCTTCAAGTCCTGGAACTTCCATGCCTTGCTTATTCCATATATAAGCGCGCACAGCTTGTTCTACAGTAAAATCATCGCCTGGTATTTTTTTACGTAAATTTTTAGGTATAATTTTTAAATCTTTTTTTAATGTTTTATAATCTTCGAACAATGCTACCCTAGCCGAAGATATTTCATTCATAGCTCTAGCGTACGGATCTAATAAATTCTCTTTATACCAAGCCATTTGTTGCTCGCCAAGCTTTCCTTTGCCTAGAGTATTATATAATAATCCAACAAAGTCTTCTGCCGACGGCGGTATAAAAAACTTAAACCTTCCTTTATTAGCACCAACTGTTTTGGCTCTAGCATCACCGTATTTTTTTTCTTTAGCAATACCAGTTTTATTTTCAATTATTATGTTAAAATCCTGACTAAGTTTTTCGGTATCAAAAAATTCTTTACGTCTTTGTTTTATTTCCTCATCAAGTAATTTCATTTCATTTAAAACTGCTTGATTTGAACTTCCCTTTTTAAGTTGTTTACTTTTAGGTAATTTACTATTATTTTTAGCAGCTGCCTTCTTTTTTGAAAATGCTAGCTGTTTTAGTTCTTGACTTTCATTTTTAATTTTAGAATCATAAGCTACATATATTGTTTCATTTAAATCAAAATTATCTTGAAAAGTATAACTATCCCAACCTAATTCTTTTGAAAATTTTGAAAGTAATGCTTCATATAATTTTTTTCTACTTTCTCCTTTGCCAGTAAAAGTTACCGAATTAAATTTTTTATCTTTTATTAAATCAATTGTAGCATTAGCAACAACACTAAATACCTTAATTGCATTTGTTTCTCCAGCCAAACTTGCACCTGTTGCTCTTACGCTGCCTTCCTCATCTTGAAATAATAATGTAATTGATTTAGGATCTGTAATAAAAAAATCATCAGGAATGTCCTCTGTTGATTCTAAAATTTCATACTGTATATCATTATCATTAGATGTTGTAGTAATTTGATAATTAATATTTCCAATTTTAAAATTATATTTTTGAAATTGTTCATCACCAAATCTAGAATTTATTTCCCAATTACCATCTCCTTTTGTATTAAAACTAAAAAGTAAATCATCGCCTACACCAGCTCTTAAATCAGTTTGTTGAGTTTTAGAAACTTTTTGAATTTCTGGTCCTTGAATTCTTACTTCTTGATTAGTTCCAGTTCTACCTAAAATATTAAGAATACCTTTTGCTGTTTGCGCTTCAGGGTCTCGTGGGCCTTTTGTTAGTTTATTATTTATAATTCCTACTGCCTCTAAAAGATCTTCATCTTTAATATTTTTATTTTTTTCATAAGGAACTAAACCGGCACCTTTTGTAGTTCTATCTAATCTTGTATATAATTTAGGATTTTTTAATAATTTATTAGGAACATTAGTTGCTGTACCAATTAATTTTTCTGTTACAGCCTCACCTTTTAATATTGCTGCTTGCGGCAATGCTAACTTAATTGTTTTAACATTATTTTTTATTAAATTTTGTACTCTTGAAAATTCATCTTGAGTAAAATTAGCTGCGCCCGTTAGCTTTTTAGCAGGCATGTTTAATTTTTTTGCAATAGTTTCCGCCATTAAATTAGGCAGCGTTTTAAAAGTTAATTGTTCTTCCGTAATATTAGGAAGTTCTTCTTTTACTTTTTCTTTAAATTGTTTTTGTTCTTCAGGTAAAAGAATTTTTTCAGCTATTTTAATTTTTGGCAATTCTTCTTGAACAAAAGTTTCAACAACCTCGGGTTCTGCTGCTTGTGTTTCTGCTATTTGTACATCAGCTATATCTGTAGTAAACTCTTCTCCTAAAACTTTTTTAGATGCAGCAATAACTCTTTTAGGTAATAAACTATTTATATATGCGGCTAATGGAACTCCTGAATCTTTTTTATAACTTCTAATTAAATCAAATATACCGCCTTCGCCAGTTTCTATTTCGCTTACTAATTCTTCTTCATTATAATTAGGAGCATTTTTTCTTTTACGTGCTAAGTTTAAAGTTATAGGCTTGAACTCTTGAATTATTTCAAAAGCTGCATTATCAGCGCCTTTTTCCTCATATAATTTTTGTACTAATTCTGATGCTTTTTTTGACATTACAATTTCATCAGCTTGTATTTCTTCAGGAACTAATTTTAAAACATTTTTAGATAATTCGCCTTGTTTAATATTTTGAGAATAATTACGCATAAAATTATATACGTCTTTACCTGTCTTAAATTTATTTTTATATCCTTTAGAGCCAAAAATTTTTTGTAAAAAATCTTTTATTTTAGTAAATATTGTTTCGTTATAATTAACTTTACCTTCTAAAATTGCATTACTAAATTGAGTTAAAAATTCATCGGGGTTATTTTGCATGTACGCTTCATCATACGCGGGTTCATCTTTAATTATATTATCTATAATTTTTGAATTTTCTTCGCCTACGATAGTTTTAAACTCTTGTATTAAACTTTTACCTTTATCTTTAGCAGTTTTAAATTGATTTTTTAAAATTACATGTAATAACTCGTGCTGCGCAACATCTATATCCCCTGTTTCAACCGCTATTTCTTCATTAATATATATTTTATTATCCGCTGGGTTTACAAAAGCTCCTGCTGTTAAAGCCTCTTTATTTGTAATATTATATTTATTTTTTAATTCTTCACTATTTTTTACTCGAATAATATTTTTTCCTTTAATAGCTTTAGTAATAGTTCCTGTTTGAGCGTCTAAGGCTAAGACATTTAATCTTTTATTTATATTTTTTAATTCTTCTTTCAAAGGCTGATTTAAGCCTTCGTTGTTTTGCTCTTTAATTTGGTTTGTTAAAGCGTTACCTCTTTTTAATAATTCAACAACTTCAACTTTTTGTGTGTTATTAAAAGCTATATTTTTTATTTGATTAGTCGCTTGCTGTGTTGCTCTAAAATTTAATTTTATTTCTTCTCCTTTTGTTTTAGTTATTCTACCTCCTAAAACTTCTCTATTAACTTTATCATCTAAAATTTTATCTGCTCCTTTAATTTGTGCTATCTTTACCTGAGCCTGATCTGTAGCATTTATTGGATCAAATGCATAACTAATATTTGTATATTCGGTTGGTTTTAAATCTTTATTGATTTTAGATAAAACTATTGCATCTTTAATACCACTCCTAATTTTTGCAATATTTATAGGGGCTCCATATGCACCTCCACCGGCAACACCTAAAATAAAAGCATTACTTACACCTTCAAAAGGGTCTTTATTATTAATTAAATTTTGTGTAATCTGTGTTGCTACTTCTTCTGTGCCTTCGCCAACCATAGCCACAGGAATACCTAATTTTTTTAAAGCTGTTTCATAAGATTCGACTAGCCAATTTTTAAATACCCTTTGGCCAACCTCAGGGCCTTCTCTAAATATAATATCTTTATATACATTTCCTATAGCGCCAGCCCCCATTAAACTTTCAAAAAAACCTTCAGCCGCTGCCATACCTAATCCTTTTAGTGTATTTATAGCTTCAGCTTGCTCAGGATTTTCAATTGCTTGCTGTCGAGCCTCAGTGCCTCCTAAAAGTGTTGTTGTACCAACAGTCATCCCTAGCCTACCAAGCCCAGCAACACCCCCGGCCATAATAGCAGCAGTTGTAGGCAAACTTTGAGCTAATTGCCCTGCAGTTACTAAAGCTGCTTTTTTATATCCTTCTGGTGTACCATCTAAATTTTCTAGTATATCATTTTGTAAATTTTTTTGTTGTTCAAAATTTTGTACTTTTTTTAAACGGTCTTCTCTTTCTTCTATTAATGATTCAATTATAGGTTGAGCATTAATTTTTTCATTAAATTCTTTCGTTGACCACATAGGCGGCAAATCCATCAACTCATTAATTTTTTGAGCCGCAACACCTATAGCACTATAATCTTTAGTAACGCCATATAAAAATCCAGGAATACTAAAAATTGCTTCTCCTAAAGATAAATCACCCACCTTTAATAGTTCAGATAAATAATCTGTATTATCATTTATGGTTCGGTCCTCATCTTTTTTTAATTTAATTCTTTCTAAATCTTGTTGTCTAACTTTTTTTCTTACACTAGTTTTTGGTAAGTCCAAAGAAATATTTTCCAAAACGGAATCCGTACCTTCGAGCACTGGCATTGGCTCCTTCACAGCTGTGCTCTCTTTCTCCTGTGAAGGGTTTGTCTTTCCCAATTCTGTAATTTCATTTTCATCTAATAAAACCGCATTGGGATATAGTATTTTAAATCTAGCTACACGATCAGTAGGTAAATCATAAGTAATACCGTTAGCTTTATATAGTGGCATATTAATTAGATTTTACTGTAAATTGTTCAAATTCTTCTTTAGTTGGTTTTTGATATAATCCTAATAATTCAGCTATATCATCAATTTCATTTTTTTCTCCGGCTGGCAAAGTAAATCTATAAGCTTCTAAAACACCATAAATATTTTTATTATTATCAAAAGCTTTAATAGGTGTTTTTATCGGGGTACCTTCTTTATTTTTTTTACCCGTATTAAATAAAAGTTGGCCATTTTTAGCTGATATATTTTGTACTCCATAATTATTTAATATATTAGCAGCATCAACAGCAGTAATTTCAAGTTCTGGTTTAGCTTGTATATCGCCTGTTAAAGATCTTGTGTCTCCTATACCAAATTGTTCTTTAGGTATAAAATCTGTTGGTTTATAAATTTGTTTTACCGCTTCAGCTATATCTGAAACTATTTGTATTTTACGTTGATCTGGTAGGTTTTTTCTACCTCCGCGCCCACCACCGCGACCTCCTCTTAGCCTCATATCAAATGCTTTACTAGCTTCTGATACAGGCAATAACTCGGCGGCATAAGAATTAAATCTTTCAAGATATTTCATTTTTAAATTATTATCAGAATATAATTGAGCTATATTAATTCGTTCAGGGTCTTCTTTTTTTCTAATTACGGCCCAAATAGCTTCAGCTTGTAATGGATCAGTTAAAAAAGATTCCGCTTTAGCATTTAATTGACCACCAACAACGGTTGCAACTTTGCCTGCATTAATTTTTTTTCTAAATTGTACAATACCTTTAGCACCATATAAAAATTCATTTTCTTTAGATTGATAAGCTTCAGCTAAATAACCATCTTTATTTGATATGCCATTAGAACTATATATTTTTTTAATTTGTTCTGGCAAATTAGCTAATATTGTAGGAGTATAATTAAAAAATAATTCAGCGGGTTCATTAACTATGGTTCTACCATTAGTATCTTTAATATTAATTATCCAATTACCAGTTTCGTCCATAGTTAAAGATTGCGTACCCTCTTTAGTTCCTGTCCTAACCGACATTCCTTCTACATATTTATCTATTCCCGGCTGAGTTCTGCTAATACCACCCGGTCCACCGGCTAATACTGGATCATATGTTTCTGTATAATATGCATTTGATTCTATGCCATCGTTTAAAAGTCCATATAATTTGCCTAAAGCTTGCGAATATTTGCCTTGCTCTTCTAAATATTTTTTTCTTAGTTCAGGATCAGAAGAATTACGGCCATTTAAATAAGCATTAGTATCTTCATCTAATAATTTACTAACTTCATTAAATAATTGAGGATCTGCTTTTAATTTGTATAAATTTTCATATACAGAATTTTGTCTATTTAAAGAATATTCAGCAGTTTCATCTAAAATTTTCTGTACACGCGCGGCTTCTTCGTCATCTTTTTGTTTTGTAAATTGTATATAATCAACAGTTTGTTGACTAATATTATTCATAACACTAGCCCATACTAAACCTGCTTTACTTTCATCGACGAAGTTTGGATTTTCATATGCTCCCATTATCTATTAGCTATTATATTATCTCCTGTTCTTATTTGACTAAACAACGCGTCGTCATTAAACTGCCTCACCTCCTGGTTTTGAGGCATATCACTTTTTGGTTGATATTGACTCTTCATATATGCTCCTGCTGTACTTGTAACTCCCTGAATACCTGATCCAATTATAGCAGCAGCATTAGCTCTTTCATTTGCTTGAGTTTGTGCTTGATTAGTTATTTGTGCTTGTGTTCTATTTAATTGTTCAGTTTCTCTTCTTTCGCGTGTAGCGAATTCAAAATCTTTTGCAGCAACGTCAGCTTGTTGTAATCTTAACGCTTCAGCCACTTCAGCGCTTTGAATTCTACCTGCTTCTTGCATTTGTATTCGCTCTAAATTAGCTTGTCCCTGCGCTCGTAGTCTTTCATTTTTAAGCTCTTGTTGTTCTATATTAGCTGAAACACCTTTTTTACTAGCCATTGCGGCTCGAGCTAAAGCGGTAGCACCTCCAGCGCTTGCACCTGTAGCTGCTAATATATCTAAAGTATTTGCTAAAGCTTGATCTGTTTGTTCTATTTGAATTTCGGCCGCTTGTGTAGCAACACCTAAATTCGCATACGGATTACTTACCATTCCTGATAAATCTTGAAACATACTTGAAATATCTTCTACTCCCTCATAAGGATTTATAATTTGTTGTCTATTTCTTTCTAATGCTTTTAATTCTCTTTCAAGTCTACGTCTTTCACCTGCGGCTTGTTTTGCTCTTTTATTAGCTTTACTTGCACCAAAAATACTTCCAAACAAACTTGCAGCCCCTGAAATAATAGCCGCTGCAGTAACAGGTTCAATACCTTTTACAAGACCTTGAATTTCATGGCCGTACCATACAAGTTTTAAAATTTCAATTATTTGTTCCATGTTTTATTATCAATAAGATGCTACGTTATATTGTGAAGATACAGCAAATATTTCTTTCATACCTCCTGGATCTGTGTTGGTATCAGTTGATATTGTTACAGTAGTAAAATATCCTTTTATACCAGTCATTTGATTGCCAAATCTAACTTCACCTACTGTTGCTGGGCTATTATTAATTATATTGGCAAAATATTTATTTTCTTTGCGATCAAACCCTGCTCTATTAATAGGGGGTGTCATAGTTGCAGGAAATTGATTACCAAAATTATCATATGCTCCCTCATTATAGCTATATATTAAAGCAGTACTATCGCTTGTATTAGACTTATCAAAATTATCTCCTGTTGAAGTTGTTTCCCAACCTGTATCTATAGAGCCTATACCTGTTTTATCTGATATAATGTTGTCAACTTGCCAACCATTGCTACCTTCGTAATTAATAGTTTTAAATACTTTTGAAGCACTTACTTGTGGATTAAATATAAATTTAATAGTAGCTTTATATTGTGTGCCATAAAAATTAGCTCTATTTACTAATTCACTATTATGTCTATATAGTTCTGCTTTTTTATTTGAACTTGTGCCATTATTAAAAGTATAAAAAATATTTTTTAAACTAGTACCCATAGCTGGTTTATAACTATAAAAACTTGTCCATCCTTTTACCGATTCATCAAAAGAAACAGTATAATAATTAGTTGTTATATTTTCGCCTAAAGGGCCGAGTGTATATGATTGATTTGGTTGCAATGAAACTACGTATTGTTTAGTATGTATATCCCACATACCAAAAGCTCTACCCACTCCATATTGACTATCAAGTCCACTAAGTTTATCACGAAAAAAATCATACATACCATAGCGTTGTATTTCTTCTAAACCATCTCTTGATAATCTCATTACTGCATTACGATCTTTGTCTGTAAAATATTTTCTAAATCCATATACCGCAAAGCTTTCTGGATTACGACTTATACCAAATTCGCCTAAATATCCTTGGGGCTCTCCAATAACCATGTTGCTCGCAGTTATAGACGGATTGCCTTCAGCTGTATAAATAACATTTTTATTTATTGGAGCGCGGCTTACTTTATCCTCTTGAAATATATTTAAATAATAATCTTCAGCATATAATTTTTGTATTGTGCCTTTAGCTGGATCTAAACTTCTAGTTATATCCTCTCCAACACTAAAAACATTACTTTCATTTATACCAGTTGTAGAATTAAATATACCTGAATATATTAAAGCATGGCCTCTAAATCTAGCATTAGGTTCTTCTTCAACTAAATAAGCTCTAGGGCCATATGTAACACTTGTATTATTATATCCACCGCGTATACGAGATTCTTCTAGCATCCAATTACGGGTTTCATTATTTGTTTCAGGCGTTATATTTCCATAAGCGCTAACACCAGTTTCTCCTGGATTATAATTTGGTATACCATATGATCCATTCCAAACAGGTGTATTACTAGAATTTACAACTTTTTTTAAAACAAAGCTGTTAAAGTATCGAACTTCTACAATTGCACTCATTTAATTTATAATCACTTATTTATATTATTAATTACTACGGCATAGCTTGTGATGGAACAGCTGTAGCTTTTTGTTTTAAACCACTTGCATCAAAGTATGCTGACCATATTCTATATGGTTGTAACTCTAACAAGGTATTACCGTAGTTTTGTTGTAATATGTTAGTACCAGACTTACTTACATTAGCTACTTGATTCCCATCATATTGAGGATATAAATCAGAGCCAGTCAATATATTGTAACCTCTCCACGCGGTTGATACACTCCAGCTGGGTGGCGTCCATGTAGTTGTTAAAGCTGCGTCTGTATAAAATTGTGTTACATATTTTAAAAAAGGTTCTCTTGCCCATACGGTTTGTTTCCCCCCTGATATAGCTAATTGGCTTGCGTCTTTAGCGTTATTAGATCCAGTTGTCGTTACTTGGTAAGCATATGAAGTTATACTAGGATTAGTTCTTGTATATGGGTAATACATGTCTCCCCAATCAATATTGTAAGAAAAGAACGACGAATTAGCATAATTGCTATTAGGTAACTGCCCACCTTGTTTAACGCTATTGGGCCACCCGGGCACAATAGGCACTTGATTAAAACCTTGATTACCTCTACCCCAGGGGTATCTTATTATAAATCTATAATCGCCAAACCTATCAACTTCATCTGTATATATTTTGTTGCTATCTTTAGTTGCTGCACCTCCTACACAAAATAATTTTTTTCCTTGGGTTGCTAAATATTCTTGGTTGCTTTGATATATTGTATTTACATTTAACTGTACACAGTCCGCGCTACTTATATTGTTTGTAGTACTTGGATCATTTACATAATTACTACTAAAGTTACTAGCTAAATTATTTTTTCTTAATCTACCCTCATAAGATAATGCTTGATTTGAATTAATAGGATAAACATTATAATCACTATAATTGTTACCAAATGTAGCCCCAAATCTTATTTCTTGGCCTTCTATATCTTTAGCAATTTCCCAAGCATTAGGTGCTGCACCGGCTGGTCTATATTGTAAAGTAACAGGGAACATAACTTGTAATTCCTCTGTGTTTGCGTTATTATATGTATATTCTTCTATAGCATCATTGTCTATAGTTACATCAAATAATACATATCCAGTACCACGAGTCAAGCCTCCGTCTGCTTGTGTTACTGTTTGTGTTGCGCTACCAATAGCATTATAATTGCTATTAGCATAATCATAGGATATTCCACCTGCTGTTTTGCTTATTGTTTTTGTTTCTATATAATTTCCTGATGTAGGTAATGTACTGTTTAAAACTAAATTATTACCATTTGACAAAGCATACGCGTTCATTGTCCTATCTAAAATAGGATTAACATTAGCTCCTGTATCCACTGCGTTTGTTGCGTCACTAGTCCAATAAATTGCTAATGAAGAACCTCCTGCAGCTAATAACGATTCTTGTGCTATATTAGCTCCTCTGCCCCAACCTGCATTTACTGCTGCATTACCAAATATAACATCTGTTGTAAAAGAATCAGTTAATTCGCCGGCGTCTTTAACTTGTATTGTTAAAGTATTTATACCGGCAGGTGTTCCAGATACTGTAATTTCTCCTGTTACACTATCAATGCTAAACTCATTGCTTGTAGGTTGAGATGTAATACTATATTCTAAATCTTTTTTATTAACCGGAGTATCCTCGCCTACTAATGTTTGTGTGTCTGCACTTCCATTGACAGAACTAAATAAACTATTGTTTGCGTTTATACTTGTTTGTCCGACTTGTGTTGTTATTGATGACGGTTTAGGACTTATAATTGGTGCTACATTTTGTAACGCACCTGTTGAAGTTAAGGTTGCGCCGTCATTGTCGTATGTAAATTCATATTGATCTATTACATTTGAATTTAAACCATAGTAAAAAAGTCTAGCGGTTGTTAATGTGTAATTATCATATGTTGCTGGATTATTTTTATCTAATGGTTGACCATTGTTTGTGCTTTTAATTAAATTAAAATATGGCCCACTATCACCTTCTTGTATAATTTCATTATTACCATTTCTAATATTAACTATTGTTAAATTAGAGACTTGTACTGGGCTATCATTGTTAGCAGCTGAAGCTGTTGATTGCACGGCAAATTGATTTACAACTGTTGTGCTTAATGCCATGCCTTCATTTAAACTAAAGCTATAATTAAATAAACCTGTAGCTAAACCTTGGTTACCTGAAGTAATAGCTGTATTTAACTCTGATATAAGGCCAGTTGTAGTTGTTTCATAATAGACATTAAGCAGTGATTCTACGGGTGCAGTTTCAAAAACACCTAATTGAAAAGCATAACTTGAACTTGAAGATGTTAAACTACCCATTGGGTTGGATGCTATTTGTACAAACTTAGCTATTAATGGATCTGAGTTTGAATTATATAAGTCTGTAGCAGCCGAAGCAGTAATGCCAAACATATCACTTATTGTACCAATAGTAGTTACATTATTATCTAAACTAGTAAAGGTCGATGTGTTAGGATAAAAAGGTATATTATATGTAGGTGTAGCAGAATTTTCAGGTGTAACTCTACCAAATAATTCTACACTACTTCTTGAAACCATTAAAGTTTCGTTACCTTCACTAAACTCATCTTCAGAAGATCTAAATTGTTTTTGATCTGGTCCTACTAATGATAAATCTCTTGGTATTTTGTTTATGTTATCACTAAACAATGTTACAAACCCTACTTGCCCAGCAACATCATCTAAATTAGTTACTGTATTAGGAGGGCCATCCATTATACCTGGTGAATAAACATTGTAATATTCTTGTTCAGTTTGTTTTATTACAATTTTAAATGAGTACCAACCTAAAGGATTATAATCTGATGACCCAGTATTACCATTATATAAACCAGGAGCACCAGAGCTTAATGATTTAGCACTTGATATTTGATCATTAAACAATAATTTTATTGAATCACCTTTAAGTGTTGATATTGGTAAAGATGTTGCTTCATCAGTTGTTCTATAGTTATGATAAACAGTTGCAGCATCAAATGCATCGTTACCAATTATATTTTGTGTTTGGCTACTTGACAATAAAACGGTAGATGATCTACCATATCTGTCTGATAATACTACACCTGCTTGATAATTTCTATTTTGTTTAACTGTACTATTAGGATATTCTGTAATACCTGTATAACCTGTAGGATTATTTGAATTAGGTATTGCAAATGACGTTTTTTGACTTACACCTACATTATAATTTAAACTAACTGGTGGTGTATGTTTATCTTGGAAATTACCATATACAACTCTATTAGAAATTATTTCTTGTGATAATGCTCTTACTGGTACTTTATCATAAACTCTTACTATTTCAGATTCAGGCAAAGTTTTATATGGTTTAGTTGCTTGATAAACAAATTCTATAACACCTGTTGTACCAAATGAAGACTGTTGTATAGTATCTAAAACTTGTACATTTTGCGCACCATCTTCTTTATATAAAATATCAATTTCTTTTATTTTAAAGTAAGAAAATAAATTATTACCTGTTACAATATTGTTACTATTATCAAGAGGTAATGGAATTTGCAGCCTTATTTCATTAACTTTATTTTCCATAAAATTAACTACTGTACTTCTATAAGCTTTATCTTCATCTCCACTTAAAAAATAACCATCTTGTTTTGGTATATAAGCTGCTTGAGTAAAGGGTGCAAACGCTGAATATTCATTATCATCATACCTAAATCTGTAACTAAATCTTACAAATTTATCTTCTAAAAAATCAGGATCACCAGGGTAAGTAGAGCTATAAGGATTAGTACTTCCTTGAAAATAAGGATTTAGTGTAGAATTATCAGATAAATTAGGGCTTACTACATCATACATAGTAGTTTCATATCCCGTTAATCCAGTAGTTGTAGTTTGTTTATATAGATTTATAGGTTGAAATGGAGTATATTTAGCAACAGATATTTGATCTTCATTAGTGTAATAATTAATATTATCAGCAGCTAATCTTACATTTATTTTTCTTGGTTGATTTCTATTATCTGTAAAAAACAGTAAATCTTCAATTAAGTTAACCCCAGTTATTAAATTTGTAGTTGAAAAATTTAGCCAAGAGCCATTTACCAAAGCTGTTGCAGATGAATTTGCTACATTAAAAGCATATATATAATTATTAGCTGTACTACTGTAAGTTATATTAGTTAAATAATTTGCATCTGTATAATCAGTTAAAAATATATATATAGTGTCCGTATTAGTATTAGTAAATTGACCTATTACTTGTAAATTAGAAGTTATAGCTAATGAATTAAAATCAGCTAATTTAATATTACCCAATACGTTTTCTAAAGCGCCAACATCTGCGCTTTCAGATTTACTAACTTGAATATTATTACCTTCTCTATATTCCCCCTGCGGTATTAATCTCGCATCAAGGTCAAGGTTCATTTTTGACTTTATAAAAGCATTTTTAACCTCAGGCATTTATTTAAGTTTTAATCCATTTAGATTTATTACGCATTACTTGTACTATTTCTTCTAATTTAATGTTAGATAATCTAATTTTAGCATTCCTTAATTTAGCACTTTTTTCATCCCTATATCTTTTTACGATATATTCAGGCGTATTTTTTTTGCTTGCTAAAACAGCATGGTTAACATAAGAATAAATCGCATCCTCCGCTAATTTAGGTACTTTAGAGTCAGCATCATATGCGAGGCCGTCTGATATATATTCAAATATTATTAGCTTATCGCGTAAATTACTAGAAAAAGATACTTTACCTTCTCTATAATTCATTGTAAACCAACCGTTTTTTTGCGTAGTTTCTGGTTCTAATCCATATCGCTCTCCCCAAAACCCTTCATAACCGTATCCATAAAATGCTCCGGGATATACTCCTGAATTAATATTGTTAACATCTATATTTCCAGTTAATAAACGATCATTAGCTTTAGCCCATCTTTCTTCAGTTATAGAAGTGGTATTTAACCCATCTTCAAAGTTATCTTGTATTGGTATTGATTGCCAATCTTGAGGCAATAAACTATATGGATTAGAAGTTAATGTAGTAGGATATATTATATGTTTTACGCCTAATGCATCTACCCATGAAAATTTTACATAATTCACATAATCCTGAGGTAATGGCAAAGTTAAATTATCAGGTATTGTAGCTTCTTGTGAATGTATACTTTGTAATGTATCATAACTAAATTCTTGCAATGCACGCTTTACATGAAATATTATATCGGTGCGCTTAACTTTTTCAATAAGCTTTCCCGCTCCTACATATGCTATTAAAAAATTAGTTACTAAATCAGAAACTTTTATATAACCATAGCCACCATAGTTTTCTTCTACAACATTACCATAAGCATCTTGGTTACCATAATAACCACCTGTTAATATTTTTAATTGTACTACAATAACGGTGTATTGAGCAGGTGTTGCGGTTATAGTTATAACATTATCTACAACAGTATATGGATTAGTATATTCAGTAAAAGTTCCTGGCATACCGTCTGCACTTGTATACAGCTTAAAATTATTATTAGCATATTCTACAGAGTTAGGATCATAATTACCTAAAAATAGATCAGTATTAAATGTTGCAGTATACGTATTTGTAGTACCATCTGCAACAAAACTTTGTACACCTGCATAATATTGCGAATTAGTTTCCTGGATTAATCCACCATCTGGGCTTGCCATATTCTATTGTTTTTTATTTATTTCGTCCATTTGTACTTGTTGTGCAGCTGCTTGAACTATTTGAGGATCTTTAATTATTATACCTGAATAAACTAAAATTTTAAGTATAACTTCTGTTTGTTCACTAATATCAAGTTCAAAGTCTTGTGAACCTGTTTGTGTCGCCGCATTATATAAAGCTGAGTTATATACATATTGCCCAACAGAACCTACAGTAAAACCCCATACAACGTCAACTGGCTTACGCACGTATTCTACTTGTATATCACTTTGTATACTAGTAGGTCTTACAAATAAATAATTATTCTCAAATAAATATGTTGGAAATGTTTTAGTGGCTTTAGTTAATTTAGACTTTTCTGAAGTATAAAAGTCATTACGTTGAAGTCTTTGCACAAGTACCTCATTTTTATAGGTTACCTCTCCTATTCTATATAGTGTAACCGCTTTACCATATGCATCAGTAGTTGGTAAAGTAAAATATTTTTCAGGAGTAACAGCATTATTATTATAAACTGCATTCCCAAATGTTTTAAATACAGCTATTTTTTCATCTATATTTTCTACCCGATCCGCATAATTAGTATCAGTTTGCGGAACTCGTATTTGTTGATTTAAGTCTTCAAAATATTTTTCAAATATTTCTAATTGAACCTGTGTTGCAACATTATTAAATTCATCAGGAGTCATATAACCCCTTTGTTCTTTGTTTAATATTGTCAACACTGTTTGATATACAGTGTTTACATTTATAGCCATATTGATTATTTATAATATAATAGCTGGCCGAATACACGGCCTAGCTACTATATATATTACATGTTATCCTAATTTTTTTTGTATAGTTTTATACAAATCAACGCCTTCATCAGTTTTAAAATACGCGGCCATAGCTGAATAAGGATTTTCATCAAATGGTACATTCATTATTTTACGACCTGTTTTAGCTATGCTAAATGATCTTTGGTCTTGCGATAATTTAATAATACCCATTTCTTCAGCAACAATTGCAACATTTCTTAATTCTACATTTTCATCGTTAGCCAATTCTAAAAATAATTCAGGATTATTTTGCGCATATATTAAAACATCTCTTCTAAGTTCTTTAGAACTCATTTTAGTAACTTGAGAACCTAAATCTACTCGTAATATTGCTTCAGCTAGCGATATATCAATTTCTTTAGCAGCATTTAAGGCTTCTATTCTTACCTCCATAATGTCTAAATCATCATTAGCTTCAATAACAGGATCAAATTCTTTATATTTTGTATCTTTTAAAGGATGATATATAGAAAGTAATTTTTGTAAATTTTGCTGTTGTTTTGGTACAGTAAGAATACCATTTCTAAATATGATATGTCCTAATGTAGCTTCTCCTTTTTGTTCATCTATAAATGGCGATGTTTGATTAGTAGCATACCTTAATTCCCTTTGTTGATTTGAATTTTCATCAAACCACAATAAAGGATATTTATATGTGTGTCTAGAAGCTATTGTATATGTTAAAGGACTATGCTCTCCTAATAATAAATACGTACGATCTTTAACTTCCCAACTATTTTTTTTAGTAATAGGTTGAGCCACAGGCTTAGCTGCAGCTTTCTTTTTTGTTGTTTTTTCCATGATAAAATAAAATTAAATAAATAAAAAAGACAATAGAGGGCAGCATAAACTACCCTCTTTGCCTAATAAATATTATGAAGATGTAAATAATACAAAATTATTTGCAGCTTGCACACACAAACATCTTTCTGATAGGAAATGTACTACCATCGAGTCAACGTCTGTAGTGAAAGCGCCACCAGCAGAACCAGTGATCCATGATTTCATACGTCTGTCTTCTGTTTGTGAAGCTCTATATCTTACGTGTAAGAAAGGACGTCTGATATTAGAACCTAATATTTGGTCATATACAGTTGAAGTACCAGCTGGAATTAATACTCCATCAATACCTGAAACTGCAACACCACCTCTTGTAGAAGCGTCATTTAAATATTTCCAGTCTGTTTTATAAAAATCATAAGAACCTCTTCTAAATCCTGAAAAACCAAGATTTAATGCCATTTCTTCTGAATTTTCAAATAAACCAAACGCTGTACCACCTTGCATACCAGTTGAAATACTAGCAAGCATGTCATCAATATCCAATGATGTATTTCTATTTAGGAAAAGCATATTTTCTTCAATAGCTCCTTGTGTATCTAAGTTTTTAAGAATACTATCAAATTCGCCTAATCCGGCTGCTGCACTAAAATTATTTAGTACGTTACCTCTTGAATTAATTGCAGCAAATAAACCTTCAGTTCCGCCAATAACTGGAGCTAAACCAGCAACACCAGAACCTGCAGCGGCTTTTTCACCTTCTACTACAGCCATTTCTAAATAATCTTCAAATCTTAATCTTGTTTCAGATTCAGCTTTTAAATACCAAAGATAACCTGATGTACCATCCTCTGTTGCTACTTCAATCCATCCAATTTGAGCCATATCTGAACCGTTAATTTCATAACGATCTTTAATAATAATTGGCCTATTGTTAAATTGAGTTAGTATAGGAGTAATACTTTTAATATCTGTATCACCAGTACCTTTTCTATATTCTGAACCATAAACAAATATTTTAAGACCTGCTAATACATTACCTGCAGAACCTAAAGTTGTAGATAAATTTGCTCCAGTATATGTAGCAACTGTAATTGTAGCAGTCGCACTACCTGCAGCTACTGTACCAGCGCTACCAGTTACCAAAGCTTTTACCTCTGCACCTGTAGCAGGATTCATTACTACTAATGTATCATTTACAGAAATGTTATTATCAACAAAATCTGGCCCTAAAGTAGCATTTAATGTAAAAGTTAAGTCAACATTGTTTGCAGCTTTGCTTACGTCATTATAAGCTACATGCAACCTATTTTGTTCTGACCAAATAACTTGATCAGAAGTCATAGGCATTTCAGCTCCTACCATACGTAAGAAACCTGAAAGAGTTCTATTACCGTATCTTTCTACTTCTTGTTCGTAGATTTCAGGTAAATATTGTTGTGCAAAATCAGCAAAATCAGCTCCGGCAGAATCCGTAAACTGAATATAGTTAGTAGACAAAATTTGCTGTTTGGCACTTGGTTTAATTGCCCCAAATTGGGGAGTAACATTTGCCATTTTTTTTAATTTTTAAATTTACGTGTTTTAATTTTAAGTTTTGAAGAGTCAAGCCCACTAATCGCTTTTACTTTTAAACCATTTACAAATACTTCACCTGAAGCAGTTGGCCTAGGCTCGGTAGTAATGTTTTTTGATTTAGCTAATTGCTCTTTTATTGCATCAGTTTTACCTTGCTCATAAAAATGACTAGCAATAGTATCAGCATTTCTAGCAGTATAAACAGCTTTATGATAGCCGGCTGGATCTGTCATTTTACCTTCTTTGTTTAGAAACGTTCCAACAAAATCTGACAAATCTTTTTGTGCTTCAGCTACATTATTAGGATCTTTAATACCGTACCTAAATTTTTTATCGCCAACTTTAAAATCAAAACCTTTGAATTCATTTGCAAAAAAATTATTAGTACTATTTATAAATCCATTTCTTACAGCTTCTTTATTTTGCTCTTCTTGTTTATATCGGTTAAAAAAGTCAAGTGCTTTTTGTTGCTCACTATTTACTGAAGGCTTCAACTTGATTTCTTCATAATATTTTTCTTTAGTTTGCTCCAAAAAGTTTTTTGCTTTTGCAACTTCTTCTTTATATGCTATTTGTTTTTTTCTAATATCTTTTGGCTCTTCTTCTTCTTTATCATAATTAAATTCTTCCAATAAAATATTTACGTCATCAACGTTTAAATGCGGTTTTGTTTGTTTATAATATTCTCTTATTAAAGTATTATTATCTACATTACTATAATCAGCATTTAATCTAGCATAATCTTGTATAGAACCCCCTGTTTCCTCCATAAACTTTAAAAGCTTTTCTATGTTTTCAGGTAATTCTTGCGTTTTATTTTCTTGTAATATTTCTTTTTGTCCCAATGGGGAAGAGGTATCCTCATTGCTTGGTTCCACTCGTGCCACCTCAGTATTATCTTTTTCATCCTCTACTAATTCAATCGGAGATTCTACTTTTACTTCTGGAGCATCGTTATTATTTTCTCCGGTAGATTCTTTAATTGGCTTTTCGTTGTTTTGCTCTTGAACTCCTTCGCTAGTTTTGGGTTCGTCGCGTACAGATATCTCATCTGTGCTTTGCTCCTGAATGGCATTGTTTTCTTCTTTTTTTGTTAAATCTACTTTAGTTACTTTTTTTTCAGCAACTAATTTTTTTGGGGTTTTCTTTTTTATTTTAAAAGAACCCTCTTGTTTTACTTCTGTTGACATAATAAAATAATATTAAATAATTAAAATTTATCTTGGTTCAAATTGCTCTAAACCGAATCCTTCAAGATTATCAAATCCTGCGGATTCAAAATTTTTTGGTAATAAATCATTTTTTCTTTGATCTATTAATTCAGACTGTTGAGTACCTTGTATTCTTACACGCTCATCTTTTCGGTCCTCTATTTCTTTTTCTTTTGCTAATTCAGTTTGAGAGCGAGCATTAGCTAATTGAATATTATATTGAAATTCCTGCGCCATTAATTCTTTTTTAAGTAACGCTTCTTGTTCCATTCTATTAATTTCAAAATCAGATTTAGCTTTTTCTATTTGTACTTTAGTATCAGCTAGTGCTTGTTGTTTTTGTACTTCTGCAAGAGCAGCGGATTCAGCAGCCTTAGCATTAGCTTCTGCTTGAGCTTTAATATTTGCTTGTTTTATTTGCTGATCTCGTTTTAATTTTTGTTTTCTTTTTAGTTTTAATAATTGATTTGCTAACTTAATATTATTTATTTCTCTAATATCAATTGCATCTTCTAAATCAATTCCTCCAGCTTTTAATGCTATTTGTATATTTTGTTCAAGTTTATTTTTTTCTTCTGCATCTGGTTCTAATTCTAAAAAAATACCAAAATCGTGCAGTCCAACTTGCTCAAGCTCTTCTATGGTTTTTACATTAAAAGTATTAATACTATTAAGTAAAGCATCTTTAGTTAATGGGAAATTTAATGCATCATTTACTCTTAAACTTATATTTTCTGCAGTTCTAATAGTTATGTACATTAATGCTTTTAAAACATGTCTTGTTGCTGTATTAGAATTTGCCGCTGCTAATTTTTGTAATCCGACTAAAGCATTTTTATCAGGTGTACTGCCATCAACGGCTTCATTTAATCCAGTAGTATCTCTGATCATTTGTAAATAATACTGATAAGTTTGAATCAAAGATTGTACTTTAGCTATTCCACTAGATGATTGCAATTCTTGAATTGGCACTTTACCTCTATTAATTTCCCCGTCTTGTGTTAAAGATCTGCCTACTATACTACCCGTCTGAAAGTACATATTTAATGCTTCAGCAGGATTATAATTTGTTCCGTTGCCTAGATCAACCTCAGCTAGCCCGTCCATGTCTAAATATACTCCATCAGGAACAACGCGAGCTAAAACTTGTTGTAGTTTTAAATGAGTTAATTGAATCATATCTGCAAAACTAGTTATTCTTCCAACCAATGAATCAATTCTTCCTTTATAAATTCGAGGAGCACAAATACTATAATTCATATTAACTTTAGTAACATCCCCATAGGGTCGTGTCATATTTTCAGATAATTGCCATTTTATAACTTTGCTCATACCTAAAACTTTTGCACCTGTATATAGTACTTCAATACTCCTCGCTACTTTATTAAAATTATCATTTTTAGGAGGATTAAAAGTATCGTCTTTTTCTATTGTTTTTTCTAATCCTTGATCTGTTTTTTTAATTTTAAAAACTTGATTAGTATAAGTTTTATATTCAAAAAATAATATTGGAATTAAATTATAATCATCTTGTCCTCCATAATTTCTAACATAATTACTATAGCTTGCAGGGCCTTTATATTTTTGAATTTCTTTTAACTCTGTTTCTGTTAATTCTGGAAATAATCTTTTAACTTCTGATATAGTTAAGTTTTTTACTTCTCCTACATAATATATGTCATTAAAGTTAGGATCTTCAGTATATGAATAAACCATTGAAGCAGGATCAACATAATCAACAGTAATTCCTTCTGATAAATTAAAATTTGTCTTTGATGCTGCAATACCTAATACTGCTAAATCATAAGCTAACCTTCTTTTTGTTTCATCATATTTATTATAATCAAAAACATTATTAATTAGTTCTTCTTCAGCTACTTCAACACTTTGCTTATAATTTAATTGTGTATAAAGATCTAATTCTTCTTCATTTTCTGGTAAATCGTTAACATTTGCGCTAGCATATAAATTAGTTTGCATTATTTGATTTAACTGCTCAATAATATCTTTATTGCGCATATCTCTAATAGCATTAAATACAAAATCAGTACGTTGTTTTAAAGCAAAAGGATCTGTTGCAAAAGATTTAATTTCATAACCTTTGTCGGTCATTCCATTAACTATTATATCTACAAATTTTGGTAAAATTGGAACAATTTTCCAATCTAAATTTAAATATGATAAATCACCATTTATAGATAATTCATCTTTATATTTTTGAATTGGCTGCTCACCTCTTGCATATAAACGTAATCTATGAAAATTTTGAAAGTTTTGCAAATATCTATCACCACTATAATCTTGATTAAACCATTCGTTTTCAATAGCTTGCGCAACTTGTAGCCCATATTCATAACTGTTCTTTACTGCGTCTGGTACTACCTGATCTGGAAAGGAACTGTTATAATTTGTATAAATCATTTACTTATATTAATTTTGAAGTGATACCTTCGTTATTATATTTTTTAATTTGTATACTTGCCGGTTTAAAAATTCTTTTAGCTACAGGAGTGTATTTATTTTTATTACAAGCCATTATAGCTAAACCTGAACTTATAGATGCATCGTGTTTGGTTCTATTATTTAAATTAAATTTAGACCAATCATTTAAAGTTCTTATAAAAAACATATTTCCATAATTTTCATTGTTAAATCCAATATTTTCATCAATATAAGATTCAATTGCAGCTGCATGCGCTTGTTTCATATCCTCACTTGAGTTAGGAATTCCACCTATTTCTCTTTCTGTAATTGATAATTTAGATTTTAATTTATCAGGTCTATTCATAGAATATCCTCTATAACCTCTTCTTTTTAAATAATATAATAAACGTGGTTTATTATTTTCTGCAAGTATAGGCATTCCATAAAAAACAAGAGCCATTAAAACATCTTCAAAAAATATTTCAGCATTATCGGGTCTTGATATATATTCTAAAAAAAACATATTAATAGGAATATCTTCCATACTAAATTTACTTAACCCATGTAACGCGCCTTTTGATCCTCTTCCATCCACAGTGCCTGAAATATCATAACTATCACAACCAAAGGCACCAAGATGCTCATTTCCTGGATATTTTAAACCGTTTTTTAAAATAATTTTATTTTGTAAATGCCCAGGGGGAACCCATGATATATAAAATCTTCCTTTATTATTTGGAATAAATATTACACTTGTGTCTTTAACTCCATTTATCCATTGAAAATTACCTTGAGTAATTAAATTTTCATATTTAGTTTCTTCTAAATAATCTATTTGCTCATAAATTTTTGTTAAATTAAATAAAGATTGTTTAGTTTCATCTCTAAATGCATGTTGAACTGTTCTAGGGAATTGTCTATAAAATTCATTTAACGCATCTTGATCTGACTTTAAACCATCAACTTCATTAAGCCAATGGTCTATTACACCTATATCTATTTCGGTATTGTCAATGCTTGATATTGGCTTTTCGGGGTTATCGAAGACAGGTAATCCAAACATATCAATGAATCCTTCGTAATTCCATTCCATAGGAATGAACAAAGAATATAATCCTGAGCCAGTCTGTCCATTACGGTTTCTATTTCTAACGTCTGAGTTTTCATAAATTTTTTTAAAATTATCCCCTCCTTTATCTAAAGAGTTTGATGTAGATCCCATCATACATTTGCCTACAATTTTACTCCCTAGTCTTAAGGTTGTTTTTGTAACTCGCCAATTATTAATTATATTATCTGGTCTTTCCCATTTACCTGATTCATCATGAGCTAATAATTTTAATTTTTCTCCATCATAAGAATTATCACCCGTGTTTTTCCAATCAATAGTAGTATCAAGCCCGTCAATTTCTTGTAATTGTTCGCCTATTTCTATCTTGCGTCGAGTTAATTTGGAGGCTGGAACTCGGTAAGCAAGCTCTGTCTTGGGGCGATCCATTCCGTCTTGCACGGGCTTGAAAAAGAAAGGGTAATTAACACTGATTGGGACAACTTTATCGGTAAACATTTTTTTAGCATCAGCCCCTGTTTTTGATAATATTCCAAATCTTGAATCTGAAGATACTGTCGCTTGGTTGACCAATTCAGATGAGGCCATAAAGCTAAATCCAGACCGTCTGTTTTTGAGATAGCATATTCCATAACATCTTTTGTCTGCTTTACAGGCTTCCCAAAAAATAAAGAATAGCCTATTGGACTCACGAAATTCAGCAGAACCAACGTCAATTTTAGTCCACTGCAAGTACATATAATGAGAACCAGAAATATAAGTAGGTTTTTGATTATTATAAAACGCAAATCCTTCATCCCTTCTTTTAAATTCGTTATCTATATAATCATACCATTGTTCTTTAAAACTATCAGGATAAGTATTCCATTCAAATACAGTTTTAATTTTTTCTAATGGCTTTGGATATGGTATTTTTTCCCAGTACTGTTCAGAAGATTTTTTTGATCTTTTATAAATATTTTTAAGTAATGGTAATGCTATTTTTAAATTTTGTATTTCATATATTTCACCTATTTGTCCAGTTTTACTAATTATAACTATATCATGTTCTTTGTTATAACCGTATTTCCATTGCTTTTTATTATTATATTTTTTAACAATGTTAGGTTTAATATAATTGTCTAAAACTTTATATAAATCTTGTCTATACATTACTTAGCTCTACTTTCAGCAAATCCTCCAAATTTTATTTTATTAGAATCACTATCTTTTAAAATATTTTTTTCTTGTTCAATTCGAGTAAGTATTTCAAAAGCATCAAATATTGCAAGTTTTTTAGTTGCTGCTGCATTTTTTAATCTATCTGCAGCTAAATCTTCAGAAGCATCATTAACTATAATTTCTTCTTCGGCTACTTTAATTAATTCTTCAACCGCTTTTTGCCCAGCTTGGATTATATTCTGTTTGATTTTTTTGCTGTTCATATTTAATTACAATATCATTTGATTTCATACAGTATAAAAACTCATCATCAATTAAAAATTCAAATTCTGAATTTGGTGTAAAGCCTACACAGTCTCCAGATTTAATTTTAAGCTTATTTAAAGAGCTATTGTCATATTTTAATATACCAATATTATCTTGTAATTTTTGAAGCTTTAAATTGTCTTTATTTATTATCGGCTTAACAAAACACCTATCTCCAAAACTTTTCCAACCAGTTCCATCGTTATATAAATATATTTGATCTATTTGACAAAAATATTTATTGTTATTAAAATATTTGCTACTATTTTTTTCTTTGCCTCTTATATCATAATATCTTCTAAAAACATTATGATGAATCATTAATTTATAACCTGGTTTAATTGCCGTTTTATAAGCTAAAGGAACTGCAATAACTTTAGCTAGTTTATTTATAAATTTAAAAGACTCAATACTAGTATTTAAAATTAAAGTTTTATCATTAATTTGTTTTTTATTATTATACCTATCCCCTATAGGCTCAACAATAAAATCAAAAATACTATTCATATTCTAAATTATATTCTATTGATACGGCCATATTACTATTGAACTTTTTCCATGGCAACACCTCTTCCTTTTTTTTAATATATATATTATAAGAATTATCAGAATCGTCAAATATGATGTAAGCTATTTTATGACCCCCATAAACTTCTTGTCCTAAAGAGTAATGCATAGCGTCATTTTTATAATCAGACCCAATACTGATTTTTCTTATAATATTAGACATTTTTATTCTCTTCTACTTTATTTTCTTGTTTCACAGGTTTATATATTCCTGTCTCAAGATCAATAGTTACAGCCCCGTATTTTTCTTCTAATTCTTTTTTATGATCTTCGTTTTCTTTTATTAAGCCAGCGTAATCGTGTAATAAAAGATGTTTTTGATTTTCAACATGCCCAATATCTCTTAAAAGATTATTCATTGTTAGTTGATGATCTTTAATTTTTTTAAGTTCTTCTTCTGTAATTTTTTTTTCTACGTTACTCATTTGATTAAATTTAAATTAATTTTTATTAAAATAAAGCTATTAAGCTTGTTACGGTAGTCGCCGCATCGGTATTATGTATTGTTTTACATGTTATAGGTAAAAAAGTATTTGCGGTTAATCCCGTTATAGTTATTGCATTAGTATCTTCAGCCAATGTTACTTTAACGTTTCCACTTGAACCTACATATATAGAAGGTAATCTACCATCAAAATCACCATTTGGTTTTTCTAAATCCGCCCCTGCTAATGTTGCAGTAACAGAACCTGTTATTGTTGATACACCAAATGCTAAGTTTAATGAGGCTGTATTAAAAATAATAGTTTCGCCTGATGTACCAACATTAGGCCCTTGATCTATAGGTTTAATAGATGCTATTGCTCCCGCTCCATCAGAAGTTATTAAAAATTTTGCTCCTGTATGTTGGGCATTTGATGCTGCACCAGTATAAGTACCACCAGATGCATATGCTATGGCTGATGTAGTAGCCGGCGCGCTAGCAGCTGTATTACTAGATAAATTACTTAAATTTTGTGCTTTTAATGTTTGCTCTGCCAACATATCAATTGCGCTTACAGCAAAATCACTAAAATTTTTTTGATAACTTCCCATTTTATTTTGTTTTATCTTTTACTTTTTCAAATGTTCTAAGACCGCCTAAACCTAGCATACCTAGTAATACGGTCATTAAATGTTCCATTTGTAATGCTGGCGGAACATCTTGCGGCTCTAAAGCCCAAATAAATAAATCTCTAATTATAAAATTATAAGCTAAAGCTACACCGCATACCCAACCAATAAACGGTCTCCAGCCAGCAACAAATACTGTTCTATGCCCCGCTTCAATTTCATTTATTTTAGTTTGTATAGATATAAGCTCATTTGGATCTAACTCTTTTCCTTTAATAGCTTCTCTTATTTCCCAGGCTAAATTACCTGCTACAGACTTTCGGCCATTACCACCTTTTAAAAGTCCGAATAAAAACTTTAACATTTAATTAAACTGTATTATATGCTTCTTTTTCCCAAGGTAAATTTTTGTTTCCTTCTTTCATTTTACTTCTTGGGTATATTTTTCCTTTCCAATAAACATTTTTATCATCATAATCTAAATCACCTCTACGAAATTGATCTATATGTACCATTTCATGTTTAATAACACTACCCCTTTTATTAGGATCTAATCTACTATTAATTAAAATAGTTTGATTATTATTTGCTTTACCTAAAGTATCATCACCTAAATCGGTAAGATAAATAGGCACCCCTAAATCTTTATATGGAGGATTATTTAGTTTAAACGCCATCTGGTCTATATGGAAATTTTTTATTAAACCATTCTTTTCTAGCAGAACAGCCGCAAGGGATATTTAATCCCTCGCTGACTCGATCTACTATTGATTTAATACCGGTTACAGTAGTGAATTTTTCAATATCATCACCTAAACCTTTTGATTTCATAATTAAGCTACTGCTATTGCTGTAATTTCAATATCTGAAGCTAACTGAACCGTTGCAACTACTCCTCCTGGATTAGCAGTCAGTGCGCTATTAATTGCAGCTGCAATATCTGCACCTTTTGTTGAATCAGTAAGTGTAACATAAGAACTTGCGTCCTGAAAAAATATTGTTGCTTCATTTGCATTAATTGCACTGTTTGAACCTTTTTTAACTAATGCAATTTGATCTACTCCTATAAGTATATCAACTGTATAGTTTAAACTAGATGCTAAGTTTTCTTTTTTAATCTTAATAAATTTTGCCATGTTTTTAAATTTTGTTGTTGTTAATGTTTGTGTTTAGCTTTTTCTACCAAAGGTAACTCTACTTTTCATTTTAACTGGAGACTTATGCCCCATTTTAGCAGGGCTTTTATGCCCCATTTTAGCAGGACTTTTATGTCCCATTTGAGCTGGAGATTTATGACTCATTTTTGGTCCTTTTGAATAATCTCTTGGTGCGGATCTTCTTAAATCACCTTTATTACCGCCATATTTTTGTTCTTTAATAGGAGTTTTTTTCATATCTATAGGGTTTTTTTTCATTGAAGGTACTGCTGACTTATCATCTATTGTTTTATTTTGATTTTTTAAATTTTGTTGATAAGTTTTACTTCTTGGATCATCTTCTCTTCTTCTCGGATATTGATCTCTTAAATCTGCTTGTGGATGATATTCATTTGGGTCTAAATTTCTTGGGTTAGGTCTTTTGTCTTTTAACATTATAGGATTAGTTTCCATGTTAACTCCTTCCGTTCCTTGCCCCGCAATATCTTCAACTGGCATATATTTTAAATCATCATCCATTTTTTTTGTAGGCGCATTTGGATCTCCCATTAAACTCATCCCTCTAGAATATCTAGGGTGATTTCCTGTATATTCTCCTGAATGTCCTTTTCGGGTATCGTGCTCATAATTTTCTAAATAATGCAACCGCTCTTTACCACTAAGCTTTTTATTATAAGCTTCTTTTAAGTTATACTTTACTGCGTTCATTTTTTTTAAATTTTTAGTTAACTAATTAATTAACAGTTCCAACGACGTCTCGCTGCTCTGCCTCTTTTTGACTTCCATCCTTTAGATCTTGCACAAAAAGATTTTCTTCTTTTCCAAGCTTTACTTCCTCGTTTTAATTTTTTTGGATCAGTAGTTACTGCTGTTTTTAGCTTACTGCCTGGATTATCTTTTCTATATTTTTTAACACCTTTTTCCGACATACCTCCACCAGCAGCAGCCCCTGTTCCTGTGTCTTTAGCTTTATTATAATAACCTAATGATTTTTTTCTTGACGGTGCATTTCCTTTTTTTAAAAAAGGCGAATTATTTTGTACATAAGTCATTATAATTATTTTTTAATATTCCACCATTTTGTTAAAGTATAACCTATAGTTACTAATAATAAAATTATTTTAAGCCACCATTCTATATTCATCATTGTTACTCCCAAAGTAATAGAATTTATAGTGTATAATTTTGCGTCTGAAAAACTCATAGCTATACACTTACTGACTTAGCTCTTTGAGTTATTGGCCCCGCTTTATATAATACGCCCGCTTTTTTTAATTGCATAGGTGTGATGCCAGAACTTGAGCCATCTTCTACTGGAAATCCTTTAGTGTCCATAGGGCCACTCCATAGTGCATTTGCTCCAACTACACCTTCTTCGGCGCGAATTACTGCTGATGTTTTATGTCTCATATTATCTATATTTATCTTTATTTACATAATATATTGATTTTGTTAAAACTTTATCAATATAAGTTTTTCCTTTAATTATTTTATTTCTTTTTGTGCTTGTAGGTATATCTATTTCTCCTAATATAATTTTATAAATTGTATTTATTAATTTTTTACTTTTAAAAGTAACGCAGTATATATTATATTTTTGAGATGTTCGATTACGTTCTCTCCATACTTTTATCCAGCCATCTTTAAGAAGCTTATTCCATCTTCTATTATTCCAACTATAAGAATAAGTACCTTTTTTAAAATCTATTTTTGTAAATAAATCTATACAATGTAAATATATTAAAAGCTCTAAATCTGGCTCATTTAAATTATTGTTTTTTGAGGCCCATTTTCTAATAATTCTATAATGTTTAAAAATATTTAATTCTTTTAAATCATTAGCCTCTAAACGCTTCATAGCACAATAACTACATCTTGCATTTTAATTACTTGGTATATATTTTTATTATACTCAATATCATGCCCAGCATGCTTATCATAAAAAATATTATCAGATTTATTTATACCTACCACCTCCGAGCCTATAGAAATAACTTTTGCTTTATTATATCTTAAATCTTCTCTTGTTTTTTCAGTAAGTAATAATCCTCCTTTAGTTTTTGATATTCCTTGCTTTTCTTTTTGTATAATTATATTTTTACCCACCGCTTTCATTTGTACGTAAATTATTAATTACACAATCAGTTGATAATATAGTAGTAGCTACAGAAGCCGCATTTTTTAATGCTGTTTTAGTAACTAGTAATGGATCTATAATGCCAAATTCAATCATATTAACTTTATTACCTGAAATTACATCTATGCCCCATCCATTTTTAGAATTATAATTTAAAGGTAAATTTGCATTATCTAAAATAGTGTTATACGGTGCAGCTATTGAATCTAATAATATTTGTTCTGCAGTATTTTTTGCAATTATATTTTTTGATGCATTTAATAATGCAACACCTCCACCTGGAACTATACCTTCTTTTATAGCCGCTTTAGTTGCAAATATTGCATCTTCTACTCTATCAGCTTTTTCTTGTAATTCAATACTAGTTTCAGCTCCAACTTTAACAGTTGCAATTTTAGCTGATAATGTAGCTAATCTTTTCTCTAATCTTTGTATTTCAGCAGTATTTTTTGTTTCAACAATTTGTTGTTTAACATTTTCAATAATACTTTTTACACTATCTTCTATTTCAGCAACTTTAATAATAGTTTCAGTATCTGTCGTTATAGATTTTACACAATGCCCTAAAAATTCAGGCTGTATTAAATCCATATCATCCCCTAAATCTTCATTTACAATTTTAGCTTTAGTAAGTAACGCTAAATCTGCTAATGTATCTTTTTTTGACACACCATAAGTAGGTGCATTAATAATATTAATTTTAATATTACCTTTCATTTTATTCATAGCTAAAGTTGAAATTACTTTAGGATCAACATCAGCTATAATTAAAAGTGATTTATTATTTTTAATAACAAATTCTAATACAGATTGTATTTTTCTTATATTTTCTATTGGAGATTCAACAATTAGTACTAAAGCATTTTCTAATTCAGCAACTCTTGTATCTTTTCGAGTTATAAAATTTGAATTAGTAAGTCCTTTATTATATTGAATACCATCAATTAATTCAGATGTAGTTTCAGAATTTTCTGTAGTTTCCATTATTACTACACCTGTTTCATCTACTGATCTATAAGCATTGGCAATTATATTACCTAATTCAGTATCATTATTTGTTGAAATTGTAGCTACTTGATCAATCATTTGGCCCGTAACTTTAACTGAATTTTTTTCTAAATATTTAATTACTTTATTTACAGCAGTGTCTATGCCTTCTTTAATTTTTCTTGGCCCTAAATTGGCTAATTCACTTCCTGCATTTTGTAAAATAGAATATGCTAAAACTGTAGCAGTAGTTGTTCCATCTCCAGCTTCTTTTACTGTTTTTTTAGCCGCTTCTTTAATTAATTTTGCTCCAATATTTTCTACTGAATCTAATAAAATTATAGAATCTGCAACTGTTACTCCATCTTTTGTAATAATAGGATTACCTTGGCTATCTTCTAAAATTACGCGTTTGCCGCTAGCTCCTAAAGTTGAACTAACGGCTTGCGTAAGTTTATTAATACCTTTAAATATTTTCTTTTTAGCTTCATCTCCAAAGCTAAGATTTTTGACTATCGCCTCTGTCATGATTAAATTAAATTAAATTAAAATTATTATTTTATTTAAAAGTTTTAACGACCTTGGGGCCATTTATAAATTCTAACTTTTTATTATAATGTTCTATTGATGCTTCAATAGCTTTTTCTGCACCTTCTATAGTTTCTCTACGCGTAACGTCATGCCAAATATCTTCATTATTAATGTCCTGATATTCAGTTTGATAAAAACCATTTGGGAGCTGTGTAATACGCCAATTTGCTTTTTCTACAATATGTTTCCAAAGCTTTAAGGTTTCATTGGAAATTTTTGGTTGACTAGACCAAGAATGAGTCTGATAAAATAGTGTCATAAGGTTTTGGTTTTAATTAATATAAAGGTTTATTTTATAATTACTTAGTTTTATTCTCCTTTACAACTACAGTTATTTTCACCGCATATGCATTTTTTAAAATCGATATCTAATGTTTTATTCAAAAGTAATCGATCTATCATATCATCTTGCAATTTAATAACCATATTTTCTAAAGAATCTTTTTGAGTAACTAACATATCTATTTTCATTTGCAATGAAGATATATTTTTTTTAGCTTCTTCTAATTCATTAGGTTTAGAACCTGTGATTGCACTTATAATCATTGCAAGCGACGCTGCTAGCATACCTACAAGTGTAGTTAATAAATCTCTATTTGAGTTTGGTATTTCAAATTGTGTTAAATAAAACATAATACATACTATCATGCCAAATACCAAAAGGCTGCCAAAAAAATGGCGAATGTCTCGAGCTACTCCGTTTCTTGGTAATTTCATATTTTGTTTTAAATTTTAAGCAAACGCCATATATAAATAGTTATTCGTACCAGAAGCATTTGCATTAGTTGTAGTTGTATTTAATGTAAATCCATCAGGTGTAAAATCAATATCATAACCACTACCTGTTTCAACAGCACTTGTATCTGCAAATAATTCTGATAAATTTCCATTACTTTCTACTCTTTTGCTGTCAACAATAAGCCACGAATTACTACCTGTATCGGTACGCTTTACCATCAACCAATTAGGCTGAAACCCTAATCCCGTAATTACATTGTTTGTTGCACTTGTTCCACTATAAACTCCCATTGAACTATATCCTGCAACTGGATGCCAACAATAAGCAACTTGATTTGAAGAAGGTGATGCCCAAAAAGCACCTGCAGCAGGAAGTTCTAAAGTAGAAGACAGTAAGTTCATATAATTTCCAACACCATAAGGATCATAATCATTTAATGATAGCCAATTTGTAGCAGCAGTTCCTGTAGAAACATTAGTATAAACCCCCCAGTCTTGAGACGTATCTAGTCTTTTTGTGATTACGATTGAAGGTGCTTGATTCAAACCATGCCCTACGGTCATACCAACATTATTGTTTGGGCTATAAGTAACAATACTAAATCCTGCTTCTATATTAGCATTAACTTGACTAGTTATATTACCATCATTATTAGTAAGCACAGTCCCTCCAGCTTTCCAGTTCCATGATACATAATCATTTCCTGAACCATTCCAAGTTACATTACTTGTTGTTAGAGTAAATCCATATGAATCAAAACTTCCGAATGTTGGATTTGCCGCTTCTTGATTTGGTAAATCACTAATTATGTAATTGTTTGTACCTCTACTTGAATCTTGTAAAACGTTATTAGGATAAGCATTTGAAGTTCTACTTTTTATCCAAACTAAATCAGGTTGAAAATTTATATAATTATTATATGTTACCGAGGTGCTAGTCCCATCGTAATTATTTGATAAATCATCAGCATTAGTATCTAATGGATAAGTCGCTATAGCTGTTTGTCCAGATGGGAATGCAAGAGTAGAGGCGGTAGTTGATGTTTCACCATAAAGAGCTTTTACATCTGTACTACTTAACTCTGTACCATATATTCTTACTTGGTCTATTAAACCATTAAAAGTTGATGGATGGGTTAAATCACCAAACATTCCTATAAAAAAATCATTTGTATTTGCAGCTAAAGAGTTACCACTTGCAGTTCCTACTTGACTTCCGTTTACATATCCAATTATATTACCCGAAGAATCAGTAGTAACAACGATATGTGTCCAAGTGTCAATGTAATTGCTTAAAGTTGCAATAGTTTGACTTGTAGTTCCACCAACTGCTGCTCTTAATACATTTGAACTGCTTATATTTATTTGAAACATACCATCTGCCGAAGCCCCATTTATTCCTAAATCCCCTACAATAAATTGAGTTTTGACTGATGCAGCTTTTATCCAAGCTGATACAGAAAAGCCAGTTAATCCACTTGTTATCTGATAACCTGTATTAATTCGACTACTACTTCCATTAAAATTAGCTGCACCATTTATATAGCCGCCTATACTTTGTGCACCACCATTACCAGAATATAATAATGTATCAAAATTTTTATTTGCTGCATTTAAAGTTGAGACTGCTGGTTCGTTATCAATGGTATACCAATTACTTCCGTCGTAATATTCTAATTTACTGAGTGTTGTGTTATACCTAAATGCACCATCAGGAGGTGGACTTTGATTTGAATTAAAAGTTATGTTACCGCTTCCTTGATCAAAAACATATATTGAATCACTTCCTTCAGTAATTAAAGTAGCAAATTTTTCATTATATAAATCAGTAACATCTGTTGCACTTAGCCCCTCATTATATATTCGCACTTGATCCATAAAGCCTCCAAAATAATAATCATTAAAATTAGAGTAAAATCTTCCAAACACAGCATTTTGAGCTGTTGTTACAGGAGTTATAACAACATTTTGGCTAGCATCTTCTACACCATTAACATATATTTTAGCTGTTGATCCATCATATGTTCCTACAATATGGTTCCACTCATTAATATTTAAACCAGTAGTTCCTGTAATATAATTTGTTACACCATTAAAGAAAAATCTTATAGTATAAGGTTGACCAGAACTTACAATCCTATTTGATAAACCAATACCTTGTTGAGTTGTTGTTCCTTGAGTCATATTACTAAAATAGCACGAACCTACAGCCGATCCACCATTACATCTATTATAAAATTCTGTATGCATTACCCATACTGATATAGCAAAACCTGTAGCTGTATTAGGTTGTATTATTGGATTAGAAGCGCTTAAATATCCTTGAGCAACAGGTGTAGTTCCGCTACAATACTGACGCATCCTATAAGCTTTATCAAATTTACCATAACTATAAGGATCTATAGCCGGATTAGTTGCTGTTAAGTCATAACCATTTGATGTTTCATCATTTAAATTATCATTAAATCTATAATAAGCTACACATGTTTTTCCAGAAGGATAATTAACTTGACTAACAGTATTAGTTGTTGAAGGCGTTTTTAATGTTCCAGTTAAAGAAACAGATGATATTGATGCTGTAGGAAACCTTAAAATTACTACACCATCACCTCCTACAGGTGATAAAGAAAAATTACCATTGGTACTTGCTGTTAAAGAATAAACCGAAGAAGCAGCTCCACCTGCACCTCCACCTGCTCTATTTTTACCTGGAAAAAGACCAAAGTTATCTCCACCAGAATTACCACCCCCACCGTTACCACCAACTCCTGGGTTATTTGCAGAATATCCTCCAGCTCCTCCACCAGCAAAATAAACATTACCAGAAACTACGTGTCCTATATCATTTGCAGTAGCATTTGTTGCATTTATAATAGTTGAGGTTGTTCCAGCTCCACCATCACCGGCATCTGCATTTACACCCGTCTGACCAGTGGCTGCAGCACCTCCACCACCACCACCTCCATAACCAGAGCTATAATATCCACCACCACCACTATTACCTTGTGATGGATTAACCGAGGGTGTATTTCCTTGACCACCTGAAGATGTGCTTGTGGTAGTTGCACCTCCTCCTCCTGAGCCACCATCTTTACCATTAGCTGTTGAACCAGCATACCAACCTCCGCCGCCGCCGCCGCCGGTAGAAGTTATTGTTGAAAATGTGCTGTCACTACCATTATATCCTTTATCAGTACTTGTGTTTGATTGTGTATTTGCACCTTTTCCACCTTGACCTACAGTAAGTGGATAAGCTAAATTCGTTGTTAAAGCAAAAGAGGCATTTGTTCTATAACCACCAGCACCGCCGCCTCCTGATCTACCACCTGAACTTCCAGAACCTCCACCTCCAGCTATAACTAACACTTGCGCGTTAAAACCAGGACCTGGTCTTTCACCTGTAGTACCTTTAGCTAAAACAGTTCCAGAAGTACTAGAATCAAAATTAAGTATGCTGCCTCTTGTTATATCTGTATTTGCCATAATTAACTTATTGTTGCTGAAAAAGTTTTAAATTGAGTACCGTCATAAACTTCAATACCACTGTTTGCACTACCTGGTGATAAATCAGTATTTGTTCTTAAAGCACCTATTGGTAGTGTATTTGTATTAGATGCTGTAAATGTTATATTACCTGTTCCTTCTGTAAACATAATAGCTGTATCAGAGCCATCGGTAAATTTAGTTTGGTAATGTTCATTATAAAGATCAGTAACTTGAGTATATGTAAGTGCAGTTGCAAATATGCGTACTTGGTCTATTTGACCACCTAAGTAATAATCAGAATAATTACCATACCATCTACCTATGACTAAAGGTTGGTCAGTAGCATTAGGAGTAAAAGAATATGCAGCAGTATTTTCTAAATTACCATTAACATATATTTTTACATTTGTTCCGTCATAAGTTCCTACCACGTGATACCAAACCCCCGTTTGTATAACTGTAGTTCCTATTACTTTAGCAGCTCTAGAGTTTGCAGTACCATCCGCCCAGAAACTAAACCCACTTTCATTACTTACTTTTGCAATAGCAAAACCTACTTGTGGTGTTACACCACTTTTAAAATTCCCGATAAAACCTATACTACCACTAGACCCTCCTCCTATTAATGTATCTAATTTTGTCCATATAGAAACACTGTAATTTGTAGTTGGTTGTTGTACTGAATTAGCAGCATACAGATAGCTATTACTTCCATTAAAAAATGCACACTCATTAAATCTACCATTTTGCCATGTGATATTTGCTGGTGTAACATTATTTCCATTACCGCTTGAATCCGTACCATTTCCGTCTAATTTATAATAAGCTGAATTTGTTGCAGGATAAGCAGTATTTGATATAGTATCTGTTGTAGATGGCGTATTAAGCGTACCTGTTGTTGAAAAGCTGGATACACTTGCTGTAGCATACCGTAATATGACTACACCAGATCCTCCATCAGCACCATCTCCAGGTAATGTTCCTTGTGCATTTGTTTTACCAGCACCACCACCACCGCCTCCAGTATTAAAAGCACCTGGATAACCAGGGTTACCATTTCCATATCCACCGGCACCTCCCCCGCCAGATCCTCCAGCACCTGCAGGATAAGGATTAACACCTCCTCCTCCACCACCTCCACCATAAATTGAAGATGTACCAGTAATAGATAATGTTAAACCATCGCCACCAGCTCCAGAACCTGAGCCGCTACCATTAGCTCCTCGTGCGGCTGCACCACCACCACCAGCATGGCCATAAGCAGGATTACCGCTATTTCCTAAATCGTCACCTCCTGCATAACCTTGCCCTGTAGTTCCCGCAGCGCCTGGAGTTAAACCACTTATATAAGCTGCACCACCTCCTGAACCGCCTATTTTTGCATAATAACTAGAATTAGTAGGAGATATATAACTAGCACCAGCACCACCGCCTAATGAAGTAATGTTGCTAAAAACTGAATTTTGTCCATTAGTTGGGGCAGTACTTCCAGCTAAACCTCCTGTACCACCATCACCTATAGTAACGGTGTATGGTGTACCAAAAGTTAAAGATAAAGTTGGTTCCGCTGCAGCTCCACCACCTGAATTTGCTTGTACTTCATTACTATAAATATTAGCTACATCTTGAGCACTTAATTCAGAATTATATATTCTTATTTGATCAAGAGAACCGTTAAAATATTGTCTATCACCGTTCGCTTGGTCTTCATTTACTCCAAGTGCTAAATCTCTTGCACTATTAAAACCTTGTGTAGAATTTCCTTGGGCCGCTAAACTTCCATTCAAATATATTTTAATTCCATTGGTAACTCCACCACCTGTTACATCCCAAGTAGCTACTATATGATTCCAGGTATTATCTGTGAAAGACTGTGATGCTTCGGCAAAACCACCAGTACCACCATTTACACTTACAAAGATTTTATGTGGACTTGTGCCTGAAATAAAAATCCTATTTTGAGCAACTGCGGTATCATTATCTCCAATATCTAAAATATTAATATTACTGCTCGGAGAGTAATCTGTTGCTTTAACCCAAACACTTGCAGACATCTTTACTTGGGTATTGTCAAATATATTTTCTCTTGTTATTTTAGTATTACTACCATTAAATACAGCTGCACCTCCATATTTTCCCGTGTTATATGTAATATCACCACTTTCTGTACCATTATAATTACCAGAAACATCAGTAGCAGTCCCGTCTAGCATATATGTAGCTATTGCCGTTTTTCCAGATGGAAAACTTAAAGTGTTCGTAGTAGTTGTTGAATTATTATAAGAAGTACGTAAACCACCGGCACCACCTCCACCACCAGTACCAATATAAGATGCAGTTATGCCTGTTCCACCGCCACCGCCTCCGGCTACAATTAAATAATCCAAATCAAAATTTATACCTGATTGACTTGTAGTACCTACTGGTAATCTAAGACTTGAATAATCATTTGTTTGATTTAAATCTATTGCGTCATTTATTACTCTAGTTATAGACATATTTTTTTATTTAAATAAATACTACTTGTTTCCAGCCATTATTATAATATTCAAATTTAGAAGTGCTTGTATTAAATCTAATTAAGCCTTCTTCAATATTTGAAGTAAAAACAACATTAGCAGTACTTGTAAATTTATATATAGTATAATTAGCTACTGTCCCATCAGGATTTAACGTAGGTGTTGTACCTGATGATAATCCTAATTGATTACCTGTTGGGACTTTTAATATTATTACTCCGCTTCCACCTGTTCCAGCTGCTGAAGGATAACTAGCTCCACCGCCTCCACCACCTAATCCATCTACACCACTTGTTGCTGCAATTTCACTAACAACTAATGATGTATTCCAATATCTTGCTCCGTTACCTCCACCACCTTGGCCACCAGTTGCAACATTAGTAGTACTTGGTGATTGACCTGCACCACCACCTCCGTAATAAGTTGCTACTCCAGTTATAGAAGATTGTATACCGTCTCCACCATTTCCACCAACCATACCTGATCCATTACTTCCTACAGCACCGGCACCTCCACCACCACCTGCACCTGGGTAGCCATAACTACCTGTTACACCTGTTGCAGCAGAACCTCCATTTTTACCTTGACCGACAAAACCTAATCCTGGTGATCCATTTACTGATTGAGCACCGCCTCCGGCACCACCACCGGAACCGCCATCACCACCGTTTGTTCCTACATTTGAAGAATTATAACCACCTCCATAGCCTCCACCTAGTGCTGTTAATGTAGGATTGCCACTAAATATTAACGTAGTATCTCCACCATTACCACCTTCAAAATACCCAGCACTATTACTATATCCACCAGGTGTTCCTCCACTTCCTATAGTTAAATTTAAAATATCAAAACTACTGATTTGAAAACTACCAGTTAATACTCCTCCTGCGCCACCGCCTGCACCCCAGCCACTACCTCCACCACCACCTCCTACTAATAAATATTCTACAGTAGTTGTGGCACCACCGCCTGGTCTTTGTGCAGTAGTACCTTTAGCCATTTCCACATATGTAGTATCTGTGGTAAGATTTATACTCGATGCTCTTACTTTAGTTATAGCCATATTATATTGTTACACTTTCTACAACTGCACCGTTAGGATAATAAGCTCCTCCTGTTAATGTTATAGTTGTTTTGCCTGTACCTGAATCATATGCAGCTGTATAAGTATTTTTGTTTTGATATACACCACTTACATAAACATCTATATAATTAACATCAGTTTGATTTACTGTACCACAATCATGTGTGCCAGTTGTTGCATTTGATATTGTAGATCTATTTACTACTCGTGTTGATGCACCAGATGCTGGTGTTGACCAATTACCTTGATAATCTAAATATTGCCCAGCTGAACCTCCTGTAACAGTAAGTCCTATATTTCCCGAACTAGTTATAGGTGAATTACTTACTTGTAATGCCGCTAAACTAGTTAATGCTAAACCTACTGATGTAACACTTCCTGAACCTCCGCGGCCTATATCACCACCCATACCTTGATGGTTATAACATACATAATATAAAGTAGGTGCTGTTTGAGTAAGTGTAACTCTAATCTGTCTTGTAGTGGCTGCATTGAAACCAGTATTATAAGCCGCCGCATTTGCAACAACTGCATTATCTAAAAGATATACAACACCTGTAGCATATTCAGTTTGACTTGGAGAAGTAGTACTTAATATTAATGGATGGTTATTATTACTTAAATCAGATTGATCAATAAAATATGTTACATCTGGCATTAATGTTATATCTGCCTGTTGTGTACCATCAACAAAATAATAATTACTTCCACCTACATTTGCTACTGTTATTGGTATTTGATTTACAGTAGTTGATGTTATATAACCATTTGATGTAGCTGAAAACATTTGGTTATCAAAACCTGCAACACCTTTTACAGTTGCGGTATCTGTGGCCCCTGCTGTAGCTGCTACTACATTAGATTCTATTGTTACCCAATTGGCAGAGGTAGATGAACCTTGAGTTGCTGCTGTTTGACACAAAACTTGATCACCAACCGCCAATGGTATTGTAGCATCACCATAAAAATTTCCTGCAGTTGTTACTACATATAAATCTCCAACGCTTATAGCTACACGTGTTCCTCCAGTAGTTAAATTATCTGTGCCACCATCTATTACACCTGTGTTTGCATTAAATCCTCCTTTAAATGTAACACCTCCTGCTACAGCTGTATTAATAGCTGCTTGTATATCTGCACCTGTTGCTAAAGTATTAGATGCTAAAGATACTCCACCAGATACATTTGGAGTAGCTACTATATTTCCAGTATATGGTCCAGATCCTGTACCTGTGATAGTTAACAAATTTGCGTTTGTAGTATTTACATCAGAGACACCTGTTACTGGAGCTGCCGTCCATTCTACACCTGCATTACCTCCACCTAAAGATTTTAATAACTGTCCTGCTGTACCGGTGTTTCCATTAATATCTATTAAATCATTATCTAATTCTAATGTTCCTGTAACTTTTGATGCACTACCTAATGTTATAAGTGTTCCTGTATCTGTTATATTAGAATCTGTTAATGTATCGGAATCTTGCCATTTTGAAACCTTATTTGTAGTACCTGTTCCATCTATACTACCAGGAGGTGTTGACCATGCTCCGGTATAATCCAAATATTGGCCTGCAGATCCACCACTAATGCCTAATGTTAAAGTACCTGAGCTTGTTATAGGTGATCCCGTAATTGAAAATGCTGAAATAGCTGAAACATCAAAACCAACTGATGTTACTGTACCTGGATGATTATTAATTACAAAATCATATATTTGACCACCCGTAGCTAGTGGTGTTCCATTTTGTGTAACAGCTCCTGTTGTTGCTCCAATTGTAGGTACCTGAGAAGTTCCACCTATTACAATAGTTGTTGGTGTACTTGATGTTATAGAGGTTACCCCAGCTGTAATTGCTTGTAAACTAGCTACAGTAAAACTTTTTGTTAAATTTCTCCCGTTACTTCCTTTTTTAGTTCCTAAAACTAAATCTGTTGATTCTGGAGTAGCTAAAGGATAACTGTTAATTATTGCCATTTTTTTATTTTTATTTTAAATTAAGGACACGTTGCACTTTGAATACCATTAAAATAATAAAATACTATATTATCACCATTTGAGTCCTGCTGGTCTTCAGTAACATACCATCTATAATTTGTTAGTTCCTGTGTTATACCGTTGTTAATAGACCAAGCTTGACCTATTACACCCGATGATGGTAATATTCCTTCATCGCCATTATAATAATTATATTCTGCAGAATTTCCATATTGTCCACTGTTTCTATCATTGCATGCTGAACTTAAGCTTAAATAAGGACCATATCCATATGATGTGTCTGCTACAGCTCTTAAACATCCTACTACATTATATGTTTGACTTGAGCTTATTGCACCTATTGTAGTCGCGCCTGGTGCATCTGAAGAATATGCAACACCTGTAGTATCAGTACAGTTTGTGCCATTTGTGCTAGTTCTAAAAGCATAACCACCATCTGATACACTCGAAAAACTAATATTTATATTTGTATTAGCTGGTGCTTCTATAGTTACTGAAGCTGAATTAGCCGCACTGTTTAAAGTTCCGCTAGCAGAACCTGCTGTAACATTAAACGTACCTGTTATACTATATGATGTTGAAGCATATTGATAACCAAAACCGGTTATATCTCTATCAAATGTTATAGTTCTACTTGTTGTTTGTTGAGTTTCAGTACCACTAATTGTTGCATTTACTGTTTTACTAGTTATTGTACTACTGTCACTATATGTCCATATATTTCCAGAAGAGTTAGTCATATTAACAGCCGATGCTCCGCCTATTGATATTTGAACACCTGAATAATTATATCCTGACGAAGCACCAGTATAAGTATAAACAATATTATATGATGTACCGGGTGCGCCGTTTATTGAATCTGTTGTTCCACCAGATCCTCCATTTATAGCTACATTTACTGTACCTTGAGTTAAGGAACTATCTTTGCTAATATTGTAAGTATCTGTTTGATTACTAACTGGAGCTGAAGTTGATCCTCCAAAGGTTTGATATACGGTTGTATTAACACTCGGTATTGTACCTGATAATGTATTTGATACAGGGGTAGATGTACTTGTTGAGTTACCTGAATTACCTACCCATACTGTTCCACTATAACCACTTGAAGTATTTACAGCTATAGTATTAGTAAAGGAATATGTGCCAACGCCTGCTTGACCTGATTGTGTACTTCCGCTGCTAGGTCCACCTATAGTATAACCAGCAGATCCACCTGTACCTCCGGGTGATCCTGAATAAAGCATTGTTACTGTTACTGGAACATAACCACAATTATCAAAAAATAATGTAGAACCTAAATAAGCTTTACATATTTCTTGTGATCCTAAGTATAATTTTCTACTTGAACCTGAATCGATTAATGTGGAACCTAAATATAAAGCCATGTTATACTATTACGTAAAGTGTGTTAGCGTCTATGTTTCCTCCTGAAGTTAAGGTATTATATTCTGTTTGCGTTAATGAGACTATATTGTTAACTTTCGCCGACGCGAAACCGTCAGTTGAATTTGATACTACATTTAATATAGATATAGTTGTACTCTGCGTACCACTAATAGAAATATTTTTTGCTGTGTTTGCAGCATCATATACTTGAGATGTATTGCCCGCGGCTATTGTTTGTGGTACTGTAGCCGCTAAATCTACTGTTACCTCTGCTACGCCACCATTATCTGCCACCGATGTATCAATACCAGATCCGCCAACTATTTTTACATCTTCTCCGTCTACAATATTTTGTTGCGTACCTGTGTTAGCTAATAAATCCCAGCTATTCATAGTACCTCCAGCTGCTATAGTTCCCCAAGCACCATCACCTCTTAAATATGTACTTGCCGTGGGTGTGCCTGTTGCTGTTAATGATATTGTAGGTGCCTGTGCTGTACCTCCAACTAATATAAATGAAGTAGCCGCAACAGTACCTATTGCCGATGCTGCCGTTACGCTTGTTACCGCATCACTACCTACAGTTATTTCATTATTATTATTTGATATTGTTATAGGTGTTGATGGTATTAATTTTACAATAGACTTTACCCCTGCGCTATCTGTTAATTCAATATCAGTATTTGAAGCATTAGTTATAGAGCCTAAGGTATATGTTACTTGTGTGCCAGTACCTACAGGTTCGGCCCATTGGCCATCACCTCTATAAAAGGTTGTAGCTCCGGGCGTTCCACCATTATTTGTTAATGCAATTGTCATATTGCCACTTGTAGTAATTGGTGAGTTCCCTATAGTTAAAAAACCATCTGAATTAGTAAGGCCTACTGATGTTACAGTACCGCCTGTGCCGGCAGCAGGTATTAATCCTATAATATCTGATATAGCAAACGTTTTTGTTGGATTTTCTCCGCTAGGATCTGATGTTAGCGTACCTATAAGCAGATCCGCCGAGGTTGGTGTAGCTTTAGGATATGAATATATTACTGCCATTGTGTTTTATTTAAATATTTTACTTCTTTTTAATGTAGTAGGCGACCCAGTACCATATTGTAGCTTCATAGTAGCAACATCGTTTGCTAGAATTGCTTTTGCTTTTTCGTAATCTCCGCCTGCATCGGCCATTGCTTTTCCAAATGCGTTACCTTTTACAGGAGAGATTAGAGGCATTCCTTTAATTGCTTTCATATTGTTGTTTTTAAAGTATTTGTACTCATTATAAAATTACTCACTTCACAAGTATTTTACAATTTTTACCTAAGTGTGACGATAGGGTGCTATTATATATATTTAATAAGCTTTTGTCACTTTTTATATAAATTTTTATTAGATATAATGAGATGTTGGGTTGCCGCCTGTTATATGCGTGCAAAACAAATACGCAAACACGTTTTTTATTTTAGCAGCCCCCTGCTGTTTTTCGAAAAATTCCTGCAGGTTTCAGCTTTTTTCTGGTTTTGCATTGATCTTTCGGGTTTTTCCTGATGAAAACTGTCTAGCCCGTTTGCAAAAAAAATACGCTATCTATATGATAATAATATAAAATAGAAATTATGAGAATACATGCAATCAAAGACTGGGAAGTTAAAGGATCAATAGTACAAGGAATGTGGGAGCTGTGGACTAAACGAGGAAGCACCTGGTATTTGCACGAAGTGAGTAAGGACATGAGCGATCTGATTAAAATAGCCAAGACGCTTTAAACCTCACGCCTCCGGCCGACCTCACTATCTGCGACCGAGGCGAAGCCTTGCAAAAAAAATACGCAACTGCTTCGATAATAGCATAAAACCTCACGACCCCATCGGGGGCTTGAAGAGGCCTTACAAAAAAAATACGTTCTTAGTATGATAATATAATAAACTTTAAAACTAAAATTATGAAAGAATACAATTTATTAAACGAAAAATTACAAAATAACACTATTACTAAATTAGAAAAGAAAAGACTGTTTCAGTTAGCATTTGGAAATGAATTTATGAATTCAAACGATAAAGGAACTTTAAAAGAGTACAAAGTTGCAAAATAAATACGTTACTTAACTGATAATATAATAAAGTAAAATGAAAAATCATTTAATGCACATACATATAAATGATTACACCAGTAACCTAAAATAAATATACAAACTAATTAACACCTTTAAACGATGAAAAACATCACTGAACCTCAAACAATTATAATTAATCAACCTGTCTTAGACCAAAGAATGGACAGAGCAAGCAAAATAGGTAAAGCAATGGCAAGATTAATCATACTTAAAACGATGTTAGATTATGATGATACAACCACAATTAAGACCTATATAGATGAAATTTATGACCAACTTGATAAAATAAAACTCTAATAAAATGGCAATGACACAACAAGAAATAAACAGACAACAATCACGAGATATGTTGTTGGAAGCAAAAGTTGCTATACACACACTAGAAGAGCTAGGCCCAGATTATGCAATTTGGCAAAACGCAAAAGCAAGTTACAAGGCTTTAAAACAAATTAAAAAACAATTAAAATTAATAGGGTAATGAAACCATTTAAATATTTAACAGTACTAGATTTTGAGCAAGGAGACGTTTGTCAATACCCAGTAGGCCATGGGTCTATAGACCATGAAGATATTGAAGAGAAAATAACTGAATTAGGTCACAACCTTACAAATTGTGAATGGATGTTACATAAAAACAAACCAATAATACATTAACATTATGAAAAAACTAGAATATTTATCAGACCAAGAAATTGATATTTTATATTATGCTTTAAAAGCAAATATCAAAACCAGAGCACGAGTAAAATCCTTAAGTGATTTAACCGACGAAGACAAGTACAGTTTTAAAGAATCATTAAACCTTTTAGAAGAATTATCTAAACTTTAAAAAATACTTAGATGAAAAATAAAGACACTTACAACGGTTGGAAGAACTATGAGACCTGGAAGGTCCAGCATGAAGTCTTAGGGCCATATGAGCACTATACAGAGGACTTAACAACCAGTTATCTTATGCCCAATACAAACCATTATACTGACAAGGATTTAATCCAGGTCATAGCTACACGGTTAATGATAGATGTTGAAAATTTTATAAATGAAAGCCCAAAGGTTTGGAGCAATATGAATATTGATAAATATAATGATATTGATTTTTATGAAATTGCCACGCTAATGTTAGAGGATTACAAAACTAATACGATAGTCGATTGATAATATAATAAATTAATAATATGAAACAATTAACCAAAAAAGACCTTGAAGCTAAGCTATTACAAGTGGCTCAGTTTGAACAAAAATATGGTGAATGTACAGAATCCAGAGCAATGAAAAAGTTTTGTACAGACCCAGTCTATAGAGACCGAGTAAGAGAATTTAATAAAGCAAGTATAAATTCAATAGTAGGATATGAAAAATATAAATAATATGAAAACATTTGATAGATATAAACAAA